>ERZ869929.13-NODE-13-length-146023-cov-12.659213_pt1 | contig 146023 bp, 218 predicted proteins | sample MGYA00579312_ERZ869929 | MGnify/ENA primary metagenome ERZ869929 (study PRJEB32216, sample SAMN09231818) | wastewater metagenome | place: USA: Maryland | collected 2016-08-09 | study: EMG produced TPA metagenomics assembly of the PRJNA472060 data set (Reclaimed... | reverse complement strand
TATTTAAAAAACAAAATAATGGTTCACATCCTGAAGATATTGAAGTAATGGATGATTATAATATTCCAACCAGAGCAATCTCTTTAATGTGGAATCAACGTTCAGTAGATGTAGGTTTAGGTCTTCCATTTAATATAGCATCTTACGGACTATTACTTGAAATTATTGCTAAAATTACAAATATGGTTCCTGATGAATTGATTGGAAATTTAGGTGATACACACCTTTATTTAAATCATATAGAACCTATTAAAGAACAATTAACAAGAGAACCATTTGGATTACCTAAATTAGTATTTAGTAACCAAATTCACTTTAGTGCTAATATTGATGAATTTTTAAATAGTTGTTTAATAACAGATTTTGCTATTGAAAACTATCAATCACACCCAACAATTAAATTACCTTTAAGTAACTAAAAATGTTTGCATCTGGTTCAACAATAGTAATGATACTAGGTATTTGCTTGGCTTTAGCATTTATTGTAGGTAGTTGTTACTTTGTTTATAAAATGTTTGCCAATGATACTAAAGAAATATTAGTACGATTTATATTGGTTATTTTTACAGCGTTGGTTGCTTTGTTTATTGTTGATAAAACAATTGCTTGGAAAGTGGCTTTAATGACTGTTGAGCAAAGTAACCAGTTGTTTGATTTGATTAGAACATTAGTACTTATGATATTTTCCTACTACTTTGGTACTAAAGAAAGAAATAATAAAATTTAAATATATGAAACAGTTATTAACCTTAGTTATGTTGATTCCTTTTATGCTAAAAGGACAAACCGAGTACAGACACTTTTGTAACTTTGATGCTGAATCAGCAGCCAAACACATTCTTAAAAAGCATGTAAAACATTATCTTCATGATACTATAGAATTTTCTGTTGAAAAAAGAGGATATAAATATCATAAAAGGTACTTGAATGCCGCTCAAGCAGAAAAAAAAGTATTGAAGACATTGAAAAAAGGTAACCCTGCTTATTCAGGTAAAACTAATTCAGGATACATGTTTACTATTGTTATAGTAAGCCAAGCAGATGAAACTGAGATACTTAATTTTATTAAGTTTGAGGTAGATTATTTTTATCAAAAAATAGTATCAGTTGAAATATCAAAAGGAATGTAAAAGAGGGGTTGGATTTCCAACCCTTTTTTCGTACATTCATGTTATAAGAAGTTATGAGTAAAGTACAATACAGAAATCGTTATGGTGATATTTTCACCTTTAGTAAAACAGAGGATGGAGACATTTTGTGGGAAGGTAATTTTGAGTGGTGTCGTTGTGGCTGGCCAAATGTTTATGATGAAGCATTTGATCGATATGTTGAAGATGGTGGTAGTTTGAATTTAGAAGAATTTAAGGATGCTGTTCATAAAGCCGAATATGATACTGAAGGTAATTATTTGGGAATGAGTGGAATAAGTAAACTATATTCCCACCTAATCTATTCAGATAGAAATACAATTGATATGCTGGATACAAGTGGTGGTCCTTTTATCAATTCAGGATATAACATGGGGGTATTTGATAAATCATTTGATGGGATGATTGTAGAAGAATTCAAAAAAACAGATAACAATAATATTTGGAAAATTGTGATAAAAAAATGATTTTTCAATATTTATTACCGAATGCCGAGTCGCAGCGGTAATAACAATATTAAAAAACAAAATACCCAAGCATGAGTAGGGAACTGCGACCCCGAAAGTGCTTGGGTTTTTTATTTTATGAAAAAATGTATAAAATGTCAAATTAAAAAACAAACAAGCGAATTCAACAAAAACAAACAATCTAAAGATGGGTTAAATTGTTATTGTAAACAATGTGTGAATTATACTTCTAAAGAATGGTATAATAAAAATAAAGAGAAACATCTTGAATATGCTAGAGAATATAATAAAACGTGGATAAAAGAAAATAATGAGCATGTTAAAGAATATGGGAAAGAATATAGACAAAATAACAAAGAAAAAATAAGACAAACAGAAAAAATATATAAAGAAAAAAAGGCTCACATATCTAGATGGAGAGATTTACTTAAAAGCACTTTGAAACGATTTAAAAGAGGCAAAACAGCATCAACACAAACACTACTAGGCTATTCAGCCCAAGAACTTAAGGAACATTTAGATAAATTGGGAATGAATTGGAAAACAGATCATATTGATCATATAATACCTTTAAGTTGGTTTAAGGAAGATACACCTATTTATATTGTAAATGATTTAAGAAATTTAAAACCTCTTTTAGCAGAAGAAAATTTAAAAAAGCATAGTAAATTTGGAAATTCAAAAGATATTTCGTACATTAATGAGGTAAAGAAATTTATAAAAGACGAAAAAGTAAATAAGTTATGAGCACTACACAATACAGCCTAAGCGACACAGAGTTTTTGGTATTTAAAACCTTTAAAGATCATCTTGAAATCTTTAGTGGACATGATGGTTCTGCTGACAGAACTAAAATTGCCAATTTTATAAATGGAAAATGGATTTTTGATGATTATAATCAACGTAAACTGTTTTTCTTTTTGTTTAGTATTTATAAAAAGAAGTTTTATCATGCTATAAAGCTTTATAACCATAGTTTGATTGAAAGACCTAAAACATATGTTTTTACTTGTGCTAAACGTCGAATTAGTGTTAAAATAACTAAACTTCGTAATAAAATGTTTGACTCTATTTATAATACTTTCTACGGAAAGTAATTTATCTCTATCATAACCTTTTGTATAGAAAGACAGGCAAATGCCTGTTTTTTTGTCTCTCCTTAATATTTATAATCAAAAATAAAAATATGTTTGTATTTACAGTAGAAGATCCAGGACCATGGCAATCATTTGTTTATAGGCCCGATAATATGGGTTTACCGATTCAAGTGGTAACAGAAAAATATCTTGTTGAACAATTAATGTTCGCCGATCAATATAGTCAGTTTTTGGCTTACCAGAACTGGTTACAAGGTCAACCATCAGGTGAAACACCACTTTCTGCTACTCCCGAATCAGAAATTGTTACAGAATCTGGAGCCGCAATTGTAACTGAAACAGGAGCTTATTTAATAACTTAATAAATAAAATGTCAACCATAACCATACCTAATTTACCAGCCGCCGGAGCGCTTACTGGTACTGAAGTACTTCCTATAGTACAGAGTAACATAACTAGCAAGACTACTGTTCAAGATATTGCTGATTTAGCAGGATCATTTCCTTATACGGGATCTGCCCAAATTACAGGATCTTTAGAGATTGCTGGACCTTTAACATTTAAAATGGGTGGTGGATTTTTTCCAACATCAAATGTTGCTATTGGAGGAAACAATTTTATTTCAGGAAGTGATACTAGTGGGTGTTTTAATGTTGCTTTAGGTTTAAATGCCCTACGTAATGTTAGCAATGGAGCTAGTAATACAGGTATAGGAAGTTCTGCTTTATATAATAATACAAGTGGAGCTAGTAATACTGCTATAGGTAATAACGCTTTACTTAGTAATACAAGTGGTAACCATAATACAGCAATAGGAAATGGTGCTTTACGTTTTAATACAGTAGGTAGTTACAACGCAGCAATGGGGTGTTTTGCTTTAATTTTCAACACAACCGGGTATCATAATACAGCAATAGGACAAAATGCTTTACGTGCCAATACAACAGGTTGTACTAATACAGCAATAGGACGCCAGGCTTTATGTTCCAACACAACAGGTTATAATAATATTGCAATAGGTTTTTCGGCTTTATATGGTAACACAACAGGTGTTTGTAATATAGCAATAGGTATAGCCACATCAACCGGCAACTTTAACAACTCAGTAATTTTAGGGAATGGTGCTGCAGCAACATGTAATAACCAATTTGTAGTAGGTAGTCTATGTTCAAATGCAGGAACAGTAACTAGTGAAATGCTTACCTCAAAGAATACTTGGTCTGTAGTTATTAATGGAGTAGCAAGAAAAATATTACTAGCATAAAAATTTAATATTTATAATCAAAATAAAACTAAAATGTCAACCGTAACCATACCAAATCTCCCGGCAGCAGGTGCCTTAACAGGTACCGAAGTATTGCCTGTTGTTCAAAACAACATTACCTCTAATACAACTGTTCAAGACATCGTTGATTTAGTACCTCCAGCAGCCTCTTTTCCTTATACGGGATCGGCTTTAATTACTGGTAGCTTAGGCATTACTGGATCTTTATCCTTTAATGTGGGAGGTCAACCTAATAACGTAGCTATTGGTGATACCTCTTTTAATAGTAATACAACAGGTAATAATAATGCCGCAATAGGATTTGGGGCTTTATCTTCAAACACCTCTGGTTGTCATAACGTAGCTATAGGTAGTGGATCTTTAGCTAAAAACACAACAGGTTGTTGGAATGTAGCTATGGGTCAAAATGCTTTGATCAATAATACAACTGGTAGATATAATTTTGCGGCTGGTTATAACCCTTTACGTGATAATATAACTGGAAGAAGTAACACTGCTATAGGTTATTGTTCACTAGTATATAACATAAGTGGTTTTGGTAATATAGGTATTGGGTATTCTGCTTTACGTAGTAATACTTATGGAGGCCATAATACGGCAATGGCTGAAAGAGCTCTGTTGTGTAATACAACTGGTGGTAACAATATAGCAATTGGTCGTTCTGCTTTACGTAGCAATACAACAGGCTATTATAATATAGCATTAGGTTATGGTGCTTTACTTTGTAATACAACAAGCTGTCATAATGTGGCCATAGGTAGAAGAGCTTTACTAAGTAACACAACAGGCTATGATAATATGGCTATTGGGCAACTAGCATTATATCGTAATACACAAGGAAATTTTAACACAGCTCTAGGTGCTAGTGCTTTACGTTATAACACAACAGGTAATAATAATATTGCTTTAGGTGAAAATACTTTAAATTGTAATACAACCGGTTGTAGTAATACAGCAATAGGTCTAAGAGCTTTACGTTTTAATACAACGGGATTTGGAAACACAGCACTTGGACAAAGAGCTTTATATTGTAATACAACAGGTGGTTTTAATATAGCAATGAGTTATGGAGCTTTACGCTGTAATACAACCGGTGCTTATAATATAGCTTTAGGAGGTCAGAGTTTAGCTGTTAATACAACAGGTAATTGTAACATAGCTATAGGTAGACGAGCTTTAAATGCTAATACAACTGGAAGCTTCAATATAGCTCTTGGATGCGGAGCTCAGTCTGGTGACTTTAGCTACTCAGTAATCTTAGGTAGAGGTGCTACTGCTGGTGGAAATAATGAATTCGTTGTAGGTAGTTCGGGGACTGCTATAGGAACTGTAGCTACCGAATCTGTATCTCAGACCAAAACATGGCAAATTAGAATCAATGGTACTTTAGAAAAAGTATTATTAGCATAAAAAAACAAAAATTTAAAGAGAAGCTCCATATAGTTTGGAGCTTTTCTTTTTTTTATTTATATTAACATCATGGTTCAAAAAGTTTTCTATAATGCCTCGTTTCCAAGAGCGGGTTCCACGTTACTACAAAATGTATTAATGCAGAACCCTGAAATATACTCAACCCCCACATCAGGGGTGATTGAGTTTTTACTAAACGCTAGAACAGTGTATTCTACGGGTGATGCTTTCAAGGCACAAGACCCGGATACAATGAAAGCTGGTTTCCGTAACTTTTGTAAAACAGGACTCTATGGTTTCTTTGATGGAATTACAGATCGTCCTTATGTAATGGAAAAAAGCCGAGGTTGGTTAGGTCATTACGATTTTATTGAGTTCTTTACTCAAGAACAACCCAAAATCATTTGTATGGTTAGGGATTTGAGAGCAATATTTGCCTCAATGGAAAAGAATTTTAGAAAAAATCCTGACAAAGATGTTTTGATTGTAAACAATATTGAACTTAAAAACATGACAACAGCCGCTCGTATTGATCATTTTTCAGTTGCCCCTCCTATTGGTCCTTCAGTTGAATGGTTGAGTGAAGTAATACACAGAAAATTAGATGAAAAAATGTTATTTATTCGTTTTGAGGATTTTACTAATAATCCAGAAAAAGAAATCAAGCGAGTTTATAATTATCTAGAAATTCCTTATTATAAACACGATTTCAATAATGTGGAACAATTAACTCATGAAAATGATGTTATTCATGGTATTTTTGGAGATCACCAAATACAACCTCAAATCAAACCAGTTAAAAATGATTTTATTGAGATATTAGGAAAAGAACAATCTAATAGATTGAAAAATCATTACAAATGGTATTTCGAAAAATTTAACTATCATTAATCTTTGACATATTTATAATAAATTAGAAAAACAATGGAAAACAATACACCAAAACCCGAAGAAGTAGTAAAGCACATTGAGGCGGCTTTCGATTCAGTTAATTTAATTAATGAAGTTGTTACTAAACCTGTAACAGAAGAAACTAAAAAAACAGTTGAGCGTAATTTTCAACATTTGGAAATTATGTTGGCTAAAGATTGGTTTGCCGCGGGTTTAACTGCTGCTCAAAAGACAGATATTGATGCTTCAGTTGCCGCTGGTAAAGCATACGTGGCTTAATTTTATTTAAGGTTTTGTAAATAAGTTTTGAATGGAAAAATATATAGTTTGGCACATAGAGGGAGGATTGGGTAAGAATGTAGCTGCAACCTCCCTATTAAAAAGTTTAAAAGACAGGTATGAGGACAGAAAAATTATAATTTCTGCCTCATATCCTGAAGTATTCCTAAATTTACCCTCAGTTTATAGAGTTTATAAATTAGGAATGACCCAATACTTTTATGATGATTATATCAAAGGTAAGGATACTCTAGTTTTTAGACATGAGCCTTACTTTGAAACAAATCACATTTTAAAGAAAAGCAGTTTAATTGAAAACTGGTGTAAACTATTGGATATTGAATACACAGGTCAAACTCCGGTTTTAAATTTCAATTTTACTCAAAAAAGACAAGCATTAAAATGGCAGCGTGATCTTCCTATTTTATTGCTTCAAACTAATGGTGGTTTATTAGGAGCACAAAATGAATATTCTTGGGCTCGAGATCTACCATTTATGTTAGCTCAACAAATAGCAGACAAATACAAATCAACTCACCATATTATCCAGGTAACTAAACCAACCTCAAGACATATTCCAGGGGCTGAAATAATAGATAAACCAATGCAGGCAATGGAATTGTTTTCATTGTTGGGAGTAAGTGATAAACGTATTTTAATTGATTCATGTTTACAACATGCTGCTGTTGCTATGAATTTGCCTTCAACAGTATTTTGGATTGGAACATCACCTGTAAATTTTGGTTATGAAATGCACAACAATATTGTAGCAAATCCTCCTACTGATGCAACTAAATTAGTGGATTCATATTTGTTTGATTACTCATTTGATGGAGTAACTCATGAATGTCCTTACTTTAGCTTGGATGAAATGTTCAATATTGACGAAATCCTAGAAACAATTTAATTTTATGGTTATAGTATTATTGGGACAGCCCCATTCAGGTAAAACTACCTTGGCTGATAAACTAATGCTGGAGTTTGGTACCCATCATATTGATGGAGATAATTTCAGATCATTATTTAAAAACACAGATTACAGTAAACAAGGTCGAATCAACAATTTAAAGAAAGCCTGTGATATAGGTTATTATTTAGTTGAAAACGAATTTACTGAGGTTTTAGTTTATTCAATGGTTTTTCCTTACAAAGAGGTAAGAGACTATTTAAAACAACTAATGCCTGATGCTAAATTGTTTTATTTACATTATGAGCAACCAAGAGGTAGAGAAGCAAATCATGTTTCTGACTTTGAGGTTCCTACCCCAGAAGAGGCATATTACATTGATACCGACAAATATACAATTGAAGAAAGTTTAGAATTAATTAAAGCAGAGTTATGGAAAAATGGGATAGAAAAGTTCATGTAACATCGTCTTTACCTTTTAAAGATGATCAATATGCGTTGTTTATCGGAAGATGGCAACCATTGCACGAGGGGCACAAACAAATGTTTGAGCAAGTTATAAACGTTGGTAAACGCGTTTGTATTGCAATTAGAGATGTAGAACCGGATGAAAAAAATCCATTCACAGCAGAACAAATCCAAGCCAATATTTCTGAAGTTTATTCTAAAGAGATAGCAGAACAAACAGTTAAAGTAATTGTTATACCAGATATTTGTTCAGTTGAATTTGGTAGGGGTGTTGGTTACGATATTATTGAACATATTCCTCCAACCCAAGTTGCTGGAATATCAGCTACCAAAATAAGGGAACAAATGAAAAAAGAAGGTAAGCTATGAGTACTTCAAAAACATACCAAATCAGATACAATACTGTTTCCAAAGACGATAATGAAAGATGGAGATTGATTGAAAACGGTAATGAAACACTGGTTGCCAATATTATTATTGATGGTTCTACTTATACAACCAAAGATTGGATGGAGGAAATCCAAGATTATAAATGGCACGTTACCTGTGAAGGTCATTGTGAAATAAAAAATAATATTGCCTACATTAAAACCATTAAAGAAAAATCAGTATTAAAAAGACATATATTGAAAACTATATCTTGGAGAATAGTTGGTACTATTGATACTATGATTTTGGGATGGATTGTTACTGGTAATCCATTAACTGGTTTGAAAATTGGAATATTGGAAATTTTAACTAAAATGACCCTATATTTTATTCACGAGAGAATTTGGTACAAATATTTTAAAAATAAAAAATGAGCAAAACAATTTATCAACTATATTTAGAAATGTTATCTAAAATAGTTAAGGAAACACCCAATGATGAAGAGCTAGGTGAAAAAGTAAGAAAACTTTACGAGGAATTATTTAAAGACGTTTTAGAAAGTTAATCAATATTTATTGATATGATTAAATTTATTCCTTTACTAAAAGAAGTAGCCAAAGGAGAGAAAAAAATATTATTTCCTCTTTCTAAAGGTGGAACCAAAACACTAATACTACTACCAGGAGCGGGTGCTGATGGGGGACAGGGAAAAGATGATTTTAGTCAATTAGCCAAATCTTTAGGCAAAGAATTTTCAGTGTATACTGCTAATTTTGCTAATGAATTAGATGTAAGAAAATATGCTGAAGATATAGCCAATGAAATAAAAAATAATGAAAATATAGGGGAGTTTGCTGTTGGTGGATTTTCAGTTGGTGGGGCTATGGCTTGGCATTTGGCTAGAGTATTAAAAGATTTAGAAGTTGATAAGTTCGCTAATAAATTATTTTTTATAGATAGTGGTATTGCTGATTCAACAGATAAATTTGTTGAAGATATGATAGCAGGTAATACTCCTAGAGTAGCTATTGCCCAACCCTTAAGTGTATTTAAGAAAAATAGAAAGGGTAGTAACATAACACCGGATGAGGAAAAACAAATCAAAAACTTTTATAAAGATGCTGATTTAAACACTTTTAAAAAAGAAAACGAAGGTAACTATCTAGAGTATGTTGGTAGTAAATTTCCACCTGCTGATTCTGAAATTGAAAAACAGGCTAAAGATATTAATCAAAAAGATCCATGGGTAATTGAGGATAAGTATGATACTACAAATTTCGAAACACGATATAGCGTTAAACCTAAACAAGTAAAAGGTAAAACTTTTAAGGTAGGTGACCCTATGGATTATAGAGATTTTGCAGAAAGAGATACCAAAAAGAAAGTGGGACTAGGTAGAGAATTACCAGGAGGTAAAAAATTAGGTCCTTTAAGTGGTGTTGAAATTATTTCTTTAATTGCTGGGGATAAAAAAGAAGGTAAAAAATCAAAAGAGGAAATAGAAGCAGCAAAAAAAGAAGCAGCAAAAGCAACCTCTGGAGCAGAGTCTGATGTGGTGGTTATTGATGGTGCTACTCATAATAATATTACTAAATCATCTAAACTAGCCTCAGCAATTTCCTCTAGATTTTAAATAAGTTAAAAATATAAGTTATGACAAAAGCAAATATTGTACAACGCCTATTGGATGAAAAACACATTACAGCAGAGGAAGCAGTAGTATTATTACAAAATAATACCCAAGTAATTCCAGCATTACCTTATACTCATCCAATTAATCCAATGCAACCCTCTTACCCGTCATATCCAGGTACTCCATATATTTACGGATCAGATTCTACAAAAAAATATTGAAGAAAGTTTGGAAGCCCGAAAGGGCTTTCATACATTCACGGTATAGAAATAAATAAAAGTTATGAAAGATTACGTAGAGGTTATTATTAATGGTGATGATTATTTGCTTTCAGTAGATGAATTGTATAATATCATCCATGAATATGAAATTTATAGGGATTTAGAACTAGAGGATGTATTCACTTCAGATAATGATTTGCCTCCTGTTCAAGTTAGTGATAGAGCTATAGGAATGAATTATGTCGGATAAAACAGAAAATAAAGGTTGGGATCTATTTAGTATCCTGTTTTTGATATTTTTGACTCTCAAACTTGGGGGTTGGGGAATTGTAGCTACTTGGAGTTGGTTTTGGGTGTTTAGTCCAATTCTTCTACCTGTAATGATTGCAATTTCGGGATTAATTATTATAGCAATAATTGAAAAAATTTTTAGATAAATGAATAAAGCAAGAATATTTTTAGCGGCTTTTGGCCTAGCATTTTTGGTAATAATGATTACCTCGGTTGACAGAATTATTAAAATTGAAAACAGTAAACCAATTGAAACAAAAACAAAAAGTTCAGCAATTGATTCGGTTTGGACTAAATCTCCAGGTGAAATCAACACTATGCAAACTGATTTTGTTTATTTTGGTAGGACTGAAGATGGGGTAATTCATAGTTCTATTAGTACTGAATTTCATGTTGGTGATAGTATTCAATATATTTATTACCGCTATGAAAATTCCAAGAAAGAGAAAAAATAATAAAAAGAAAAACTACGGTTCAGCCAACATACCTATTATGTACGCTAAAATGGAAACACATAACTTATGGTGGCAGTTAGTATTTAAATTAAAATCAAAACAACAACAATCCTTATTTAAAATATTGTAATGGCGTATTCACGATTTTCAACTAGTGTTTGGTATACTTTTTGGTTTGCTCAAGAGATGGAATTTAAATGGCCAACTAAAAAACTAAAAAATAGCCAAGTATTTGAAATTTGTGATTTCCCCTCTTACTATATTACTTATGGTGAGTTAAAAAGTAAGGATTGGAGAACTGTAATAAAAGAAATCAAACGATTCTATAAAAGACCACATCCCGGTAAACTATTAGGTGCTGATGGAAAAGGTAAACTAGTTTATAATCCCACCACTTATTCTCCAAAAAACCCAACAGCCCAGGAATTAAATGAGTTGATTGATTATTTTAAAGCATTTATTGAAGATGTTGATGATCATTTTAAGTTTTGGACGTTTATTAGATATGAGTGGTATTATCCAATAATAAATAAAATAAAAAGCTATGTTAATAGGAAAACAATTTCCAAACGTTTTGGTAAAAGCAGCAAATTCTGAGTTTCAGATAGATATTAATTTACAAGCAATTCACAATAATAAAAAAGTATTGTTGTGGTGGTATCCAAAAGATTTCACTCCCGTTTGCCACAGTGAACACCATGCTTTTCAAGCGTCTATAAGCGAATTCGAGCGTCTAAATACAATTGTAATTGCTGCTTCATGTGATTCGGTTGAAGTTCATAACGCGTGGTTAAATACACCTAAAGACAAAAATGGTATTGAAGGTATTACCTACCCTATTTTAGCTGATACTCGTAGAGAATTGGCTAATCAATTAGGTATTTTAGATTATAGTTGGGACAATGAAGATGGTGACAATGTAACTTACAGAGCCACTTACCTAATAGATGAAGATGGTAAAGTATTTCATGAATCAATCAACGATATGCCTTTAGGTAGAAACGTTCAAGATTATTTACGATTAATTGAGGCATATACTCACTTTCAACAAAAAGGTGAATTATGTAAAGCCAATTGGAAAAAGAATAAAACAGAATACCATGGAGATTATTTATCGGCTTAAAAATTTATTTAGATGGATTCCAGTAATATGGAAAGATAGGGATTGGGACCATTACTACATCTATGAAATCCTAAAGTTCAAATTAAAAAACCAAGCAGAACACTTAAAATCTAATGGTATTGTAGAGTTTGATCGTGAATATGAACGTCTTCAAACCATTATTAAATTAATGGATAGAGTTCAAAATGAATATTATATAGATACTTTTTGGGATTTAAAAAAACACAATAAAGCAAGAAAATTGTTGTTTAAAATGTTGGAAGAAAGAATTGAAGGATGGTGGGATTAATTTGGTTTCCTAAAAAATAAGTCGTATATTAATGTTATGAGTAATAGAGAAATTCCGCACTTGGACCTCCACAATATAAAACATGGTGATGTAATTCCATTAGTAGAGGATTGGGTGATGCTTTGGAGCTATAGAGTACCTGCCTTCACTGGTAAAATTATTACTGGTAATAGCTCTAAAATGAGAGTATTAGTTGAAGGTGTTTTACGTAAACATAAATTTGATTATCAATTTATGGCTGACGGATCGATTTTAGTAGTAGATAAAATTTAATAAAATGAAGAAGAGAATGTCTCGAGAAGAAAAACGCCAACAAGCATTGGTTGATATTATTAATCAAATGTTTATTATTGCTGGTCATGAGGTAACTTATGGTGATGTTATTGATAGACAAGATGATTGGTATAATCAATATACTATGACTGTTGCTCAAAACAATGAATGGCAAAAATGGGGTATTGATTACCTACGTAAAAACCTTAAAATCAATAAAGCATTAGCTGAAAAGGAAATGATGTGGTCTTCATTGATGTGGGGTTTGAAAACAGCTGATCCTGAAAATATAAGTAAATAAAATGGCAAACCAATATAGAATAACAATTGAACGTTTAGATGCTGAAGGTAGAGTATTAAACACGTCAACATCAACTATGTCTCAGGACATAATCCTACATTTAGCAAAATACCATAAAATAGATGGTATTGATGAATTGTTTAAAATAGCAAAAGAACAATTTTATGAAAAAATAGCTGAAATGCCTGATGAAATGTTTTAATTGTGAAAAACAGTAAATTTTACAAACCACCAACATTTAAACAGCGCTTAACTAGTCTTAAGTATGCTATTTTATTTTGGAAAGGACGTAAAAAAGGTATGATTCATACTCGTAATATTAAATGGGATGATTTACGTTATATTTTCTTTCCTAATGGATTTGAGGAAAAATATGGTTATTTAGGAGCTAGTATTTATGAGTCAAGCCATTATTTTAAAGCATTATATCCCTTAGTACTTGCTTTAGATTATGAGGCAAAACCTAAATGGTGTCCAAGATGGTTCTTACGTTTTTTACATATATTTGGTAATGATAAATCAATTGTTCGAGTTCGTAATAGAAAGCTAAGTAATTTGCTTAATAAGTTAACTAAAGGTATTAGTTTTTATGACTGGAAAAATAAATGGCAAGACTATGACTTACGCATTTCGGTTCTTGCTCCTAAACACTTACAAGACTTGGCTGATGATATTGAACATGGATTTTATAGTAGAGGTAGACAAGAGGAATTAGTTAATAAAATTAAAGCATTAGATTCAAATGCCTCTATTATTTGGGGTAGCGTAAGTCGTTTAGAAAAACAATTAGAAGAATTAAAAAACAAAGACAATGAGCAAAATAAATCAAATTAAAATACCAGTTGAGATAGCAGTGGAACCTAAGTACGAATTAACACGTTTGGATGATGGGTTAGTAAAGAGAGGTTACAAATTAAACTTCATAGAATGGAATGAAGATGGTACTTTTAAAGCAAGATATTCAGAACCTCAAGTAGGATTGTCTTGTATTTTAGATGGCAATTCACCATTTTATACTTGGATGACAACTACTATTACTGAACTTACCGTCAACGAGGAAAACTTTATTAAATTTAGAACCCAAAATTCAAATTACGAGTTACATAAATTAGTATGAGTTGGAACGATATTTTTGAGGAATACTATAAAACCTATAGAAGTCATTTTCTATCACTACAGGATTGGTTAGAAATTCACTATAATGTACCTACAAAGAAAGATAAAGAAGATTTGGCTTCCTGAAATCCTTTTCGTATATTCATGTCATAGAAATAATGGTTATGAATATTACAGAAAAAGTACAAGTACGAATTGGTTATTTTAGAACTAAAGAAATTGAAATCATCAAACCAGAACTTTTTGTAGATAGTAATAAGTTATCAGCTGAACAAAGTAAATTAGCTCAACAAGAAAAAAAGGATTGTGTAGTAAGAGCTTTTATGGCTGCTCTAGATATTACTTATGATCAAGCTCATGCTTGGGTGAAAAAGGAATTAAATCGTAAAGATAAAACAGGTACTGCATTATTGGCTTATTCTAAAAATATAATTGGTAAAACCAAAAATGGTAAAAAAATCAATTTTATAGGTTTTCATCCAAGCAGAGCTCATTGGAATAGTAAGGTTTGTGGTGTAGAAAATGGTAAAATATTAGCTAATAAAAAATATAAAAAACCAACAGGCTATACTTTAAAATCATTTATGGAAGCCAATCCTACAGGCAGATTTGTTCTTATAGTTTGTGGTCACGCTGTTGCACTTATTGATGGTGTGTTATATGGTAATGATTATGAATGTAGATGGGGATTGTATAGATCAATTTGGTATGGATTTGAAATGAAATAATATGGAACCAAAAGAAAAAGCAAAAGAATTAGTAGATAAATATTTTCTAGAAATAGAAGGTGCAGATACATACGCTTTTAATTTACCGTCTATGAACTTGTTTATAGCTAAAAAATGTGCATTAATTGCAGTTGATGAGATAATAGAGGCTTTAGATTATAATCAATGGCAAAATAAAAATCAGATTAATTACTATAAAGAAGTAAAACAAGAAATAGAAAAATTATGAAATATTACATATACTTAGACGACGTTAGAACTCCAATCCCTAATACCTCTACTCATGAAACACCTGAGTGGACTGTAGTTAGAAACTATGACGAGTTTGTTAGTAAGGTTACTGAAGTTGGATTAGCCAATATTGCTTTGATTTCACTTGATCATGATTTGGGTGACAGTGCTATGAAGGAATGGCACACAAATGTTTATCACAATTATACTCTAAATTATGATAACATTACTGAAAAAACAGGTATGGATTGTGCTAAATGGCTTGTTGAACAATGGCTTGATGGTGCTCCAGTTTGTCGAGTAATGGTTCATTCAGCTAATGCTATTGGGGCGGGGAATATAGAAGGCATTATTAACAATTATAAACACATTCATAGGTTACCTCAAGACTGTGCTAGGTGGGATATTCCTCACACTGTTTAAAAAATAAATTTGGAATCCTGAAGGATTGTTCGTACATTCATGTTATAAGAAAAAATAAGAGTTATGGAGTTTAATAATTTTAAAGCAGAAAACAATCAATGGCATCACGGTTTTCAAATGACGTTTGCTAATGGATGTACTATTAGTGTTCAATTTAGTGAATTTAATTACAGTGATCAAGGTAAAACTACAGCCGAAGTAGCGGCTTGGAACAGTAATGGTGATTGGATGACTTGGAATGATGGTCATTGGACAGTTTATCCAAATGGTGAAACAGATGTTATGCCTCGTCAAACAACTGATGATGTTGCTATGTTAATTAGTGAATTGGTTAAATTGAAATAATATGAGCCAAATTAAGGACGTTTATGAAATACAAGACAGCGAGTGGGTTACACTTGAGGTTGTTGATAATGACAATGTAAGTCATTTTATGGATGTTAAAGCCATTGATTATGAGGCATATGAACAAGGTGAACTAATCCAAAGCTGTTTTCCATACTTGAGCAATGAACAACGTGAAATAATAATATCAGGTTTAACTGATGATATGTGGACTACCTTATTTAAATAATATGAATATACAAAATTTAACAAACCAAGAAGTAGAGCAACTACAGATGTTGCTTAATAAAATGAATCCACAACCTACTCAACATGTTTGGGTTGATCCTGTCAGCAAAATGATTGACGATATTATAGAGAATTTTAAATTTGATAAAGTACAATCAGTAATGGAATTTCTAGATTGGCAATGGGCTGGTGAAGGGGTTCCAACTATTGAAAGTTTGAAAGAAACAGCCAAGCGATTACTTAGAGGTGCTGCTGAAGCTAGATTAGGTGATTATAAAGATACACATTGGGAACAAGGTATTATTTATGGTACAGGTGGATTTCAGGCAATGGCTTGGTGTAATAAGGATAAAACCAAAATTGATACCTTGGATTTGAAATTTATATTAACAGATTGGGATGCTGAAATAGAAGATTAATATGTCAGAAGATTATATAAACTACAATTACAAAATGCCTGCTGTTAAACCAAAACAAACAGCAGTAGAATGGATGTTGGATTGGATGAAAAAGAATCAATACTTTATTGGTAATGATTTACTCCAAGCCGTTGAAGAAGCCAAACAAATGGAGAAGGAGCAGATAGAAGATGCTCATATTGAAGGACAAAGAGTATTTGATAAATACCCACATACTGAATGGACCAACAATCAAGCAGAACTATATTACGAAAAAAACTATGCGAAGTAAAGTAGTACAAAGACTACTAGATGACATGGAAAAAGATCCATGGTACATCAAATTAAAAAGATGGTACAAATTACAAAAATGGGTATTAATCTGTCGTACTAGAAAATTTTGGGATAGAGAATATCAACATTATATTTGGAAGAAAAAAGAAAAATAAATTTGGAATCCTGAAGGATTGTTCGTATATTTACGACATAGAGAAATAAAGGTTATGAGAAATATAGAAGAAATACAACACAGACTAGAAGAGCTAGAACTTGAACTTGAAGCAGTAAAAGAGTGGGCTAACTCAGCTTATGAAAGATACCAAGAAGATAAAAGAATTTGGGGACAAGCTGATTACGGAGAAGTAGATGCTGCTCATAGTGAGTTAGGTAAACTAACAAGTCAAGTAAACATTCTTAAATGGGTATTAGCAACAGAAACTGAAAAGGTATGAAAGTAGAATTTAATTGGAATACATTTGGAGATGGTGAATGGTGGTTTGATTTAGGTATTAGTTACCAAAATACAGACTACTATGAATACAAAAAAGTATTTACTATAGGATTAGGAGTAGCAACAATTTACTTTAGATTGAAGAAAAAATAATATGATAGAACTAGTAATAACAGGATGTTTGATGTTTGTAGTAATAGCAACATACATACTTGACACTAAAAGAGATTGGATTGTTTTATTTTGTCTTTGTGTATTGGGATTGTTTTTAGCATCCTCAACATTAGGTGGTAATTTTCCCAAATACAGTGAAAAAATTATTATACCTAAGATAAAAGTGGTATGTGAGAACAACAAGTGCGACACAACTTACATTTATGAATAACGAAGATATATCACCGTTGATAATAGGAAAAAGAGTTAGAACTCAAGTAGAACTAGATAAAGACATGCTTGATAGTTTTCATAAGCATTTTGGAGACCCAATTACAGTAGCAGGTCACCAACTAGTTACAAAATTTGTAAATGACCTAATTTCAACAAGAATGAAAGATGTAACTATGGAATATAACCCTGTTACAAATAGTACACAATTTAAATTAGATTTATTTGTGTTCAACCGAACAGAATTAGAGGGATTTATTAGAGCAATAAGAGAAGAAAATAAATAAGTTATGAATAAAATAGAACGAGCAATATATGATACTAAGTTACATCTTGATAACTTAAGAAAGGATAGAATGATTTTAATGGCTGAAATTAGTGCTTATGAAAAACAATTAGATGCACTTGAGGCCATTAATAGTAATAAATCAATTCCGCATATTGAAATAGATAAACCAATTCCTTGTACTGAAATAGACAAAAAATAGCAAGAAAATTTGGCTTCCTGAAAGAAGGTTCGTACATTCACAATATAAAGGAATTAAGGTTATGCAAGAAGAAAGATTTAAAGTTAACAAGTATGAAGATCATCCCGAATGGGATAGAATTGACATCAAACAAAAATGGTCAGAATGGACTATTGATGGTGGTTTGGATGGTGATGTTGAAATTTCATGTTATACAAATGATGGTGGTACTCATAGTTTGTTTGTAAATCAAGATGAACTAAAACAGTTAATTGAATTTTTACAATCTAAAGTTATTTAAATAAAGGTTATGAACAATGAACAAATAAAAAACGGAGATGTGTTTGATATTGGTCAAACAGTCAATGGTGTTAGTAAATTCTTACGGTTCAACGACACATGGTACTACTTTGAAGAACGATTGTCTGAGAAATATCAATATGACCAATTGCAATTGACAAATCTGATTTTAGATAATGAATTTGAAGAAGTAACATTTGTAAAAAATATTTTTAACAATGAGCAATAATAAACAAAGTATGAAACTATACACAGAAGAACAAGTAAAACAGTTACTATTTGATTTGGGTGATGTACTTTTCAATAATTGTCAAAATGGTATTAAAGAAGACGAACCTAAAAAATACTATGAAAGACTATTGAACGATATAAACCCCATCGAACTACCAAGTGATGAGGAGATAGAAACAGAAGCATCTGACTTTGGTAAAAAGTATAGAGCAACAACGTATGAGAAATCAGCTTACGTAATTGGTGCTAAATGGATGAGAGATAAAATACAAGGAGGTAATAAATGAGTATTGATAAACAAAGTAGCATAAATCACAACCCAAATAATGTACAGATTGGAGATTATTGTATATTAGATGACCATAAAGAATATCCAGTAAAAGTATTTTCAATGACTGAACATAAGTTGTTTAGTGAGATTGGTAGTCATGCTAGTCCAATTGACACTTGGAATGTTATGACACGTAGATTAAAACCATTAACAGACGAACAAATCTAAATTTATGAGCAACAATAAACAAAGTAGCTTAGAATGGTTTTCTAAAGAAAGTTGGAAGTTAAAAGTAAAATTAGAAAACAAAGAAATTACAATTGGAGAGTATGGTGTTACTTATGTTGACTTATTAAAACAAGCCAAAGCAATGCATAAAGAGGAGATAATTGAAGCGTGGAGTAATGGTTATGATGAAGAAGACAGAGCAAGTAGCAATCCGCTTGAATATTATAAAGAAATATTTGGAGAATAAGTTATGGAAAAAGTAACACACGAACTAAAGCAACTAAGGAAACTAGCAGCACTACTACAAAGTGCTTGGTACCATGGTGAATGGAAAGCAGAAACAGTGAATGAAAGAGAAATGGAACAAATTATGGTTGAACAAGGTTATTGGCCCGCTATACCTAATCCTGATTATATAAAGAACATGACAGAATATGAAGCAGAATTAGAAAAAGATGCTTGTATTGAATTTGCTAAATGGTTGGCTCAAGATTGGATGTCAATATGGGTTGGAGACAAATGGATGTGGGAATGCCAAACAGATGGTGTACATTTGGGACCATACAAAACCGAAGAACAATTATATCAAATTTATTTGAAATCAATATGACCGAAGATCAATTACGAGACGAACTAGAATTATGGGAATCAGTCCAATACGAAATGAAGGATGAAGGTATTGAATATTGTTTTAGACAACAATCTGATTGGAAGGAAATTAAGGATAAAGAATTTCATACGTTAAGACTTAAACTGTTGAACACGATGAAAGAAATGGAACAATTCGTAGCAGATAAAATTACGGAAACAGAAGATAAAATAATTGACCTACTAGAAGATGAATAACGAAATAATTTACAGAATAAAAATAACCGAATACAACAATGGTCAATTGTGGTACATACCTCAAGTAACAGTCAAACAATCTAAATTGTTGAAATGGCTTACAGGTGAAAAATGGATAAATATAGTATGTTATTCATTAACAACTGGTATGATTGAAGAATCAGATACTACATCAATATCATTTCGATCAGAAGAAGATGCTATTAAAGTAATTGAATTGCATAAAAAAGAATTGGAAAATAAGTGGGGAAACAAAGAAAAGTTCGTACATTATAAACAAATATGAATAACAAAACATTAAACCAACTCATTAAACTATATGAGGACCAAATCACTCAACTAGAAATAATGTCCAAAATTGAATTGGGTGATGATGTAATAGAGGAAATCAATAAACTCAAATCCGAACTAAAAAACACATACACACAAGAGGAAGTACTTCAATTAATGTATCAAGCTTTTGAATCCGGTTTTATGAAGTATGAAGTAGTAGATGCTGGATTAGAATCTATGGAAACAAAAGAAGAGTGTGGTTGGATTCTAAGAAGGTACGATAATTCATTTAAAGAAGATAACAATGAATAATAAACAAACAGCAGTAGAGTGGTTGTCTGAACAATTATGGAAAACACCACAATATGAAAAAGAATGGCAAAAAATTATTGAACAAGCCAAAGAAATGGAAAAGCAGCAGATAATCAAAGCTCATATGAATGTAAATGATGATAGAGATTATAGGTTACAAGATGTTATTCTCAAAGAATTTGCAGAACAATACTACAACGAAACATTTGGAGGTAACAATGAGTAAACAAAGCAGTAATCAAGGTTTGTATCAAACCACTACTATAGGGGCTCAGAAAGAAAAAATAGAAAAACTTATGAATGAATTAGTAAGATTCATGGATAAGTTAGGGTATGATGTAGAAATAAAATTCAATAAACGAAACAATGAGCAATAATAATATCCAGGATTTATTAAACCAATTACCAAAGGAGGTAAGTGTGGAACAACATTATCATGATGAACAACAAAAGTTGATTCACAATGAGGAAATGAAGTTTACATTTGGAGATAAATTAGAGGCACTTGATTGGCATAAGGAAGAACATGGAATTGAATATGTTACAATTACAGGTATCAATCAAAAGACTAAAGTTTACTATTGGGAAGCAGATTTAAAATGGGAGTTAGGTGGTAAATTAAGCTCCGGTTATTATTTTCACGAGGCAAAAGCATATAAAGGGGAAGAAAAATAAAATACATACTTGGATACCCGGTATTAACTATATTGTATATTTACTTTCAGTTAATATACTTTACATGGCATTTGAAATGGCATGAACGTACCTACAAAGAATTTATAATAGAATATTTTTAATATGACACAAAAAGAACTATATAAAATAGCATCTGATCTATGGGATAAAGAATTCCAAGAATATGAAAATAGTACAGAATGCAATGCAAACGATAGAATGTTTTGGATTAATGGATTTATGACCGGTTTTACATATAGTTATGCTACTACTGAGCAAGATCTAAGCGGATTTATTAACAAACAGAAAGATTTAGACCCAGAATATGGTAAAATAATTTCAGATAATTTTAATGATTTGATATGAGCAACAATAAACAAACAGCAGTAGATAAACTTATTCAAATATTAATCGATCGTGGATTTATTGATTCTACATACGCCCTACCTCAAAGCGCACTTTGGGATGTAGTTGAACAAGCCAACGTACAACACAAACAAGAAATCATAGATGCCTATAGAGTAGGTGCTGCTGAGGTACACATGATTGGGCTTCATAAACCTGAAGTTTATTACACTGAAACTTATTCCCCCTCCCTACATGGGGGTGAAATGACGATGAATAATAATAATCCAGGTATGAACATGACATCGATGACAACAATCAATACCCAGGAACTTGAGACGCTGATGATAATGTATCTGGATGGAATAGAGTTTTATGGAACGGATTCGGAATGGGTTGAGGCAAGAACCGTGTTTGAGGGTTTTATGAGGTATATTAATACATTACAATGATAACAGTTATAGTAATAGTGGCCATAGGATGGTTAATAAGTTTTGGTGTGGCAATAAAAGGAATGATAGTGGGATGGCGTGATAAAAACAAATCGGATTTTTATGATTCGTTGGGTATGTTTAAATTGTCTATTCCGTTTGGAGTGATTATTGGATGGATATTGGTAGGTGAATATATAAAGACAAATTTTCTCGATAAGCATTTTGAGTGAGCTAAACAATATGAACAATAAACAAACAGCAGTAGAGTGGTTAAGTCAACAAATACTTGATAATTGGAATGATATTCACCATGGTGCAAGGAATATTGAAGAATTCATTATTCAAGCTAAAGCAATAGAAAATGAACAAATCAAACATGCCTACTATGTAGATAGATTAACAGCAGATGTTGAAGTTGGTCTTGACCCTGAATTTGAATTCACTGAATACTATACCCAAGTATATGGGGGTGAAACAATGACAGCGGGTGAGAATAATAATCCAGGTAATATCAATACCACTCCCAACATGTATAGAAAAAAACCGGTTACCATAGAGGCGCTACAGTGGACAGGAAATAATCATAGACAAATGTTCAATTTCCTTGGTGGTGAAGATACGGATTATATGACTGCATCGGGTACTAATTTTTATATTGATTGGAGTAAGGTTGAGGGTGGATTGGTGATAAAAACATTGGAGGGAGAACATATTGCCTCTATTGGTGATTGGATTATTAAGGGTGTTAAGGGTGAATTTTATCCGTATAAACCTGATGTGTTTGAAATGACTTATGAAAAAGTATAAAACCAAATGAAAATATACAAACACGAGGGTAAGGGACATTGGATTGGTAGTACTGTGATAGTGGTGTCCAATGATAGAGAAACAGCCGAGGCAATGATTAGAGAAAATTTAGATAGGGGTGGATTGAAAAATGAAGAATTAAATGTGGTGGAAATATCGATTGAACATACTGCATTAATACATTATGATAATGGTGATTATTAGGCCCTATATTGCATTCACTCAATCGTCTCATAACATTACACAATAAAAATCTAATGCGTTAATAGACAACTATAAGCGCACGTAAATGTGACAAACCCGGTGCATATAGATATCAAAAGATATTAATATAAGTATTGTATGTGAAAAACCGATAGTGTAATGTGGGGTGTGGAATTAATGGTGGGTTAACCCCTTTTTTCCGCTCCCCCAACCCTTAACATAGAAAAAGAAATATATACTTTACGGAAAATGGCAAACATAAAACCCGCATCTTACGGAAAATGGCAAACGAAAGAAACCTTCACCCGGTGAGATCCCTCTCGATTTGCCAAAATCCGTAACTTGCAAAATATGGGTTTGCCAAAATCCGTAAAAACATTTTAAAAAAATTTGGCTCCCCGGGATCTCGTTCGTACATTCCCGGGGTAGAAGTTATATAAATAAATAAAGGTTATGAAAAATATTATTATTGCACAAAGAAACAAAGATTTGATGTTGTTGGACTCCAACATGGACCATAATTTTGGTAAAGGTACCTACCGTACCATTGTTAAGTGTCAAGCTGGATTTATGGTTTCACGTGATAGTGAATATGAGTCACCATATGATGTGTTCCGTAACTATAAATTGAAGCACCTTCACTCCATTGCCTATGTTACCAAAGATGGACATGCAATTACTGTGTATGCTCGTAATGGTAAGAAAGTATGGATTAACTCCCAAATATTGAGTGAGTTGAAAGTGGGAGATATTAACCAGGAACTGTTCAACACGTCCTTATATAATCAGTTACAGTACAAAGCAGTGAACGCTAAGTCATGGGCAGACAAAGCCTATGTGATGAATGAAGAAGTTTCAAAATAAATTTGGAATCCCGAGAGATTGTTCGTACATTCACCCCATAATAAGAAATAAAGGTTATGATTAATAAGATTGAAAACGGTAGCTACATGATTAAAAAACAGGTTATGGACTACATTGCTAAAACATTTGGTCCTCTTACCCGTGGTAGCCTTGGTTATAGAGTAAGTTACATTCCTGAATACAGTGAGGATGGTCATGTTAAGGTAGAACATCTGAAGACTACATTCAACCACTTAGGTATGAGTGAGATGGATTTCAGGGAAATGGAATGTGAGGTTACTACACACGTAGTGTGTTAAAAAAGATAAATAGTCAGGTGGCGGAATTGGTAACAATTCATATTGGTAATGGCCCGCTCAGTAATGAGAAAGTTCAGGTTCGAATCCTGTCCTGACTACAAAAAATTCTTGTGAAGAAATTTGAAAGAAATTTGGCTCCCCGAATCCCCTTTCGTACATTGACATCATAAGATAATAATAAAGGTTATGAATAAAGTAGTTAAAATTAGTGTTGTAGCAAGTAATGGTGTTGTAATCCATAATTACTCTATGGAGTATAGTAACGCCAGTGAGTTGAATCAATTGGTTCAGGAGGCACGTGAGGTGTGGTCCGAGTATATGATTGAGGCCGAAACCGACCTGTTTACTCAGTCGTTCTCACATACCTACAGTCAGGAAGTTTTAATGAATAATAAATAAGTTATGACACCTAGACAGTATAATGAGTTGCTCCGTCAAGCGGAGGTAATAGAGAGAAATAAGCCACATATGGAAAAAATGAAGGTTATGAATAATAAAGCAAATAAAGTAAATGATGAATTAATTGGTATTGCCATTGGTACCTTGTCAATGGTAGTGATTACCGTTTTGTGTTACATGGTACAAATAATTTTTGGTTAATATGACTGAATCACTATTTAAACATATGGATGAACTGGCATCAAAATATGCTACATCAAATGGCTTCCTAACAGGCTATATCATAGGACAGATGTTATATGATGACAATGTTACAGCATCCAGGTTTAAAAGCATGTATGAGGCAATTGTGCGATCACATGAAATAACCAATACGCCCATATCGGAATTTGATATGTCGCGATTTAAAAAGCGCGCCGAGGAAATTGGCGCGGTAATCTAATTTAGAACCTTTATTTATTATATAGTTGGTGGGTATCCCGTTGGGGTACCTGCCGGTGTGTGTCCGTATTACCTATGTGGGGTGGGCGGTATATATGCGTACCATGTACGTAATAGGGCACCACGCGCGCTGATGTCAATTACGCGGGCCATACGTAGAAAAAAGAATTAGATGTAAAACTATATCGAATATACCTATAACCCATCGACGAGTATATACTTATATCTACCACACCACCATACCCCCAAGTGATTTTCCGTTTTCATATAGACCAATTTTTGCCAAAATCCGTAAAATCGCCTTCGAGATCTTAACAAAAAATTTGGCTATCGCAAGGGATATACGTATATTCACATCATAATAAAAATAATATGCTAATAGTATTATGGTGGATTTTAGTTTATACTTGTGCCATTATATGGTTGTTTAAACAAATATTTAGGTTATTTGCTTGGGTAGGAAAAAAACTTTCAAAATATTATTTTAATTCTTGAAAAAAGATTTGGAATCCCAAGATCCTTTTCGTATATTCACGTCATAATAAAGGTTATGAATATCAGTAATATTAAAAGAAATCACATTGTATGGATGTTTGATTGGTGCCGGGACAAGTTTGGTGAGTCAAAGTTCAATAATGATTTTGAAGTACGTGTGTCTTATAAGGACAAGAGTAAGTACGGCTGTTACTTAGATGATTTAGATAAAATACAAGTAAATTTGAGTGCCCATAAGTCACTTATTGAGTTGTGTGATACAGTTATTCACGAGTTTACTCATTACCTACAAGATATGGCTATGTATGATAAGTACTTTTTGAAGTATAATAGGAGTTACAATAATCATCCGTATGAAATTTCGGCCGACAACAAAGCCAAAAAGTGGAGAAAAGATTTAAGAGCAGATTTTAAACAAGCATTCAAGTAATATGACACAAAAAGAATTTCACAGACAAGTAAACGCTAGGTTTTATGCCTATGTTGAGGAAAACTTTCCACAATACGAGATTGACCACAGTGAGGGTTTTGGTAGGATTTACCTTATTCCTAAACACGGGTATGGAGATTCTATCGAGTACCACCAATCACGTCATGAATTATGTTGTATGAATAATGCCAGTGAATCCACTAAAGAGGATATGTTTACAATGGAAAAGTATATAAACAACAATATAATTCCTTTTTTGAAACTTATTGAAAAGGATTTGGAATCCTAAAGGACGGTTCGTACATTTATACCATAATAAAGGTTATGAATAAAGTAAGTTTAGTAATTAAAAGTCATTTAAATGATGCCATGTATGAAATGAGTTTTAACCTCCCCGGTTTTAACCACCAAGCCCAAGAACGCCTCCGTTTTGTAAAGTATTTGGTTCATATGTTTCCCGATACCGATACTAAAATAGATGTAGATGCCGTTTTTGAACAATTTAAATTAGAAGATAATAAATAAAATGAGAATGTTTAAAGGATTTTTCGCACTAATATTCCTCTTCATTATGGGAATGTTTATTTTTAAAGGCGTCATGATTTACAATGCCAAAAAAAGCAATAAAGCCGTGTATGAAATACAAGTTAATAACTTCCAACAAATCGAAAGCTATTTTACCTCCGAATACACAAAAGATAAAGAAACCGGTTGTATTACCTTCAAAGATGAATTTGGTATCAAACATATTGTTTGTAACAATTACACAATTAGCCAATATTAATAAATAAATTATGCAAATAGTAGCAGTTTTATCCCTCTATGCCCTAATTTGGATCTCGGCCATTGCCTATTCCAAGTACCGTCACAACAATTTTAATCCTTACAAATAATGTCCAGTAATTCAATCCAGGAACTTCTCACCCAACGCGATCACCTAAGCGAAATAGCCTCCGTATTATATGGAGATGATTATATATTCCAAAAAGAATTTTGGGATTCACCTACCGAAAGAGAACTGAAGCAAATATGGGAACAACTTGATTTGCTAGGTTATGAGGAGGAAATTACCCCCGAGATGCAAGCCCTAGGGGATATATTGTTTGAAGACTTAGTTAAACGTGGTATTATTCCACTGGATGAAGAAGACGAGGACAACGATGATAACTGATTCTAAAAACACACAACAAGTTATAGATAAACTCTTAAACACACCCGAGTGTATGGACTCTATACGTAAACAAAGGTGTTACGATTATGAGGCCCGTTTTGGTGCGTTTGTACGCGTTAAATGTGGTATTATATTGCTTAGCTCCATTGATTGGACAAAGGTAGCACAAGCTATGGAGGCCGCGTTATAATACAATATAGTAAAATAGTGTGATGTGTGGTGTGTGGGAATTGTGTGGGAGGGTATATACGGATAGATATAGATTTAATAACTAAGCCAAGCTTTGGAGTATAAGAAAATATGAAATATTTGCCTGCTGAAAAAATGGAAAATAACCCTGAGTTTTTGCCTATTGAGCTTAAACCTGATGGTGAGGGAGGTCACCGACTTTCTAAAGTAACTCACTTTACTAGAAAACCTTTAGGTGATGGTTGGGATGAAGTTATATACTATCGTTATATAGGTTCTCATACTGATAGTGAATCTCGTAAAAATGGATTGGGTGGTTATGTTTATGTTTTAATAAATAAGCAGTATCCTGATATGTGTAAGATAGGGATGACAACAAACCACCCTACTAAAAGACTTCAACAAATAAACAATGCTGGAGTAGTAGTGGATTGGGAAATTGCTTATACTTTTAAGTGTGCTCGTCCTTATGATTTTGAGCAAGCCATACACCATAGATTGAATGATATTAGGTCTAGGAAAGATAGAGAATTTTTTGAAATAGACCTACAAGGAGCTATTGCTCTAATAGAGGAGATGTCTCCTATATTCGGTCCTATTTAGAATCATTCTAAATGACAAAAATTTTTTCAAGGATTTGGCTCCTGCAAATCCCCTTCGTACATTCATGTCATAGAAATAAATAAGAAAATAAAGGTTATGCAAAACGTAGAAATTCAAAATGTTAAAGTAGTTAAAAGAGGTCGTCCTTCTAAACAGTCTGAAGTTAAAGCTTTTGATCCTTCAAGTGTTAAATTGCTTAGAGGTTCTGATTTGAAATTTAATGACTCTTTGTTTCAACCTATGAAAACTAATTCTGAGGTTGACGTAATTTTAAGTACTGAAGGTGGTGTAATGCCTGGTACTAATATGGTACTTGTTGGTGGTCCTGGTTCAGGTAAATCAACAGTTGTACTTGATATGCTTTCTAACTTCACTCGTCAAGGTTATAAATGTTTGTTTGTGAGTGGTGAAATGGATGAAGTTGGTTATTACAAGTATTGCAAACGTTTGCCTAAGTTTGCTTGTGTTCAAACCTTGTTTTTGAAAAACTATGCTGAAACTGTTAAAGAAACTCTTGAATATGTTTTTGCTCAAGGTTATGATATTATTGCTGTAGATTCAATTGCTGAGGTTATTGAAATGGTTAAAGATAATTATAAAACTACTGAAGGTGCTGCTGAAAGTTGGTTTTTAAATCTTCAAGATCAGCATAAAAAAGGTAGTAATGATAAAGGTTATTATACCACATTTATTAATATTCAACAAGTTACTAAACAAGGTGATTTTGCTGGTTCAAACCGTTTGAAGCATATGACTGATGCAATGTGTCATATTGAGCGTTCAAAAGATGGTTTGCAACGTAAGATGTTCTTTAGCAAAAACAGAGATTGTGATAAAGATTTTGAGATTTTCTTTACAATTCATAAAGATTCAGTTTACTATTCTTATGGCCAAGTTAACGACTAATTTGGCTTTTTAAAAAATTTTAATTATATTTACAAAATGAGAAAAGGTATTAATTTAATCCCCCTAAACAACGACATTAAAAAACTATCCGCTTTTATTCCTTCATTGGATAAAGATTGGAGAGCTTCTCAACGTATTAATTCCAAATCTACTATGGTTGAATCTCTAGATGCTGTTAGAGAGTTTCAAAAGCAAGGTTGGAATATTGCTGGTGCTTATGAAAAACGAAATAGAAATAATCGTAAAATAGGTTCCCACTTTATTAGAATGGAGCATCCTGATTTTAAGGTTACTAATTCTAAAGGACAAACTGATGCTGTTGCTACTATGAATATTTTTAATAGTACTACTGGAGAAAAACCTATGGAATTAGATTTAGGTGCTTATAGACAGGTTTGTTCTAATGGAGCTATTGCTCATACTTCTTACAGTAGTGCTAAAGTACCTCATAGTGAAAAAGGTCAATATACTTTGCAAGAAATTCTTTGTGATTTAGGTATTCGAACTCAAGGTGTAATGGAAGAGTTTAATAAACTAAAAGAAAAAAATGTATCACCTCAAGAGGCAATGTCTTTAGCTACTAGAGCTGCTGAAATTCGTTTTGGTAAAGGTCATAGAATTGATGTTTCTCAGCTACTTAATATAGTAAGAGAAGAAGATAAAGGTGATGATGTATGGACTGTATTTAATAGAATTCAAGAAAATCTTACTCAACCTCATAGAATTGTAGATCATTTAGGTAATCCTATGAATGGTGTATCTAGTATAGAGGAAGATACTCGTATTAATAAAGAGTTATTTGAATTAGTAGCTATTTAATATGAATAAATTATTTTTATATACAATACTATTCCTCGTATTAACAGGATTAAATATAGTAGGATGGACTATGTCTTTTGAATTATTGTCTAAGGCTATAGGTACAGAGTGGATAATAGGTCTTACTATATTTAATGCCCTTTTAGGGTGGTTACAAACTTGGTATATTTTCAATTTCATTAACAAAATAAAACAACAAATAAATAAAAAATGATTACACTAATTGTTCTCGCAATTGTACTCCTGATTGGAGTACCAGGATTGATTTTCACAATCAAAAGCTTACCTAGAGATAGGTTTGACAGTCCAACAACCTTTAAACCAGCTTACAAATGGATTACTTTCCTTATTGTTGGTATTGTGGTTGCTCTTATTCAACCTTTTGCCACCGAACGAATCGATGCTGGTAATATTGGTTTGAAAACTAAACTTATTGGCTCTGATCGAGGAGTTGGTAGGTATGAGTATGTAACTGGTTATGTATTCTACAACTCATGGTTTGAAACTGTAAATGAATTTCCTACATTCCAGCAGCATATTGACTATGAAGAAAATGTTGTAATTACTAAAGGTGGTTTCCAAACTACAATTAAACCTAGCTTTAACTATTCTCTAATCCCTGGTCAAGTAGGTGATATGTTTGTATCTCTTCGTAGACCATTGAAACAGATTGAACAAGAGTGGTTGAAAACTGCTATTGTAGGTGCTGTTAATGACGTTGCTAATACTTGGTCAGTAGATGATATCTTTAATAATAGGGAAAAATTTGAATCCGACATTATTATGGAAGCTAAAAAACGTACTGCTAAATGGTTTTTGTTGAGTCAACTTCGTACTAATATTACTCCTCCTAAAGCACTACAAGCATCAATTGAAGCTAAAACTAAAGCTATTCAAGAGGTACAAGTTGCAGAAAATCAAAAGAAAGTAGCCGAAGCCGAAGCTCAACGTAAAATTGCTGTGGCTAAAGGTGATTCTGCCCAAGCTGTAATTGCTGCCGCTGGTGAAGCAGCTGCTATGAAACTTAAGCAAAGAGAACTTAGCCCACAGTATATTGAGTATATTAAGTGGTCAAAGTGGAATGGTGCTTTACCTAGTACAATGTTAGGTTCAGGATCTAATACCATGTTTAGTATAAGTAAATAAAAAAGTTTTTGTAAAAAGAAAGAAAGGGGTGGCTTTGTCACCCCTCTTTCGTACATTCACAATATGGAAATAAAGGTTATGAAAAAAGTAATGTATTTACACGGATTAGAAAGTTCTAATGTTTGTGATAAAGTAGATTTTTTAAGAGAAAAAGCTATTGTTTTAGCTCCCTCTATTGATTATCGTAAATCCAATATTGAAGCTGAGCTTATAAATATGGTTGAATCTTTTCAACCTGATTTAATTATTGGTTCTTCAATGGGTGGTCATTGTGGTTTGTTATTGAGTAATTATTATGATGTAGAGTGTATTGCTTTTAACCCTGCTATTCATTCTCGCCCTATTGAACCTCAATTAGATAGATTAGAGGCAAAAAATGCTAAACCTAATTTTCAACCTTTAGTTGTTTTAGGTTTACAAGATGATGTTATTGATCCTTTGATTACTAAAGAGATGTTTAAAAATGCTTCTTTCCAGTGTGATATTGAAGAGGTAGAAAATATGGGACATAGAGTTCCATTTGATGTATTTGTTGATATTTATAACAGATATGTCATTTAATTTAATTGAATATTTAAAACGCAATCCGTTATTAGAAGAACTACCTAAAGACCAATGGGTAGATCTTGATAAAAAAGAAACCGAAGAATATGCTGGTGATATTTTTGACCTAATCAGTACAGCATACGCGTCTATAGGTGGTAATTTAAATTATAGTAGCGCATCAGATGTAACAGGTGCAGAAGGCGACGCAGATTATACAGTAATTGATATAGACGATGATCCACAAATAGATGCCGTTATTGTATCAAAGAAAAAAGAAGCAGGTAATAAGTTAGCTGCTATGGGTCATGATGGTACTTCTCCTGCTAAATCAAAAAATATTAATAAACAAGTAGACATGCTTAAAACACCAGGTAACTATATTGAGGTATCTGGAAAGATAAAAGATATTTTATTGACTAAAGGTGTTCCTGTAGTTACTGATAAAAATACTATTGAAAAAGTAATGGGGAATAAAGCCCTAGATATTCAAGATGATGGTTCTTATACTCGTTTTATAGGAGGTAAGAAAACACAAAAAGTACTTTTAGGTAAACCTCTTATTTAGAATGATTCTAAATGACATTTCCTTCGCAGCAAATTTGGCTCCGCAGGATCCCTTTCGTACATTCATGTCATAGAAAAAAAGATAAAAATAAAAGTTATGTTAAACATTCAAAATTCAGAGTTCATTTCAAAAAGTCAGATCCGCCAACAGGCTCCTTCAATCTTTACTGCTACCAGTGCTCCTGGTACAAGTGAAAAGTATGCTCACATCCCAACTGATAAGATTATTGATGATATGGCTGCCCTTGGTTGGGGTGTTGTAGATGCTAAAGAAGTTCGTGCTCGTAAGGGTATTGGTTTTCAAAAGCACTTGGTTGTATTCCGTAATAACGACATTCAAATCACTGCCGAAGATGGTGATGATGTTTATCCTCAAATCCTGTTGACCAATTCACATGATGGTAAAAATGCCTTTACTTTTACCGCTGGTTTGTTCCGTATGGTTTGTGAAAATGGTTTGGTTGTTTCAAGCCGTGAGTTTGAAAATATGAAGATCCGTCACTATGGTTATTCATTTGAAGAATTGCAAAACACCATTAAAACTATGGTTGAAAAATTGCCTTTGACAGTTGAATCACTTAACAAGTTTCGTCAAGTAGAACTTGGTCAAGAACAAGCTCTTGATTTTGCTAAACGTGCTCTTGAGGTTCGTTTTGGTGATGATGTAGAAAACATCAAAGTTGATTTGAACGAATTGCTTTCAGCCACTCGTCCTCAAGATAAAGGTTCTGATTTGTGGTCAGTTTATAATGTAGTTCAAGAGAAACTTGTTCATGGAATGTTTAATTACACTTATGGATCTAAGGTTCGTAAAGCTCGTAAAATCAAGAACTTCCAACAAGATTTGGTTTTGAACGAACGTTTGTATGATTTGGCACTTGAGTACGTTCCCGCATAAGGGAATGTACTTAAGTTAAATATTAAAATATTAAAACTATGAGTGAAAATAAATCGAATATTATGTCTATATTAGCAGCAACAAGGGTATATGCAAATGCTTATGCTAATTTACAAGAAATGGAATATACAGGTTCTCGGATAATTAAAAAAAGTCCGCTTACTAAAAAACAGAAAAAGTCAAGAGCTAAAGCCAAGAATGCAAAACAAGCTCGTAAAAGAAATAAAAAATAACCAATATAATTTGGAAATATAAAGATCTTTTTATATATTTATATCATGAACGAATTGGAAAAACAAGCAGAACAAGAAGCAATTTTTAATAATGAGTGTGAAGCTATTTTAGTATCCGCTGATTTACAAGGATTGCAACTTGAAGTAGTTTGGTCTGCTTTTAAACACAAAGAACAATTTCCCACAGCATCACTTCTTGAGTGTTTGCAAGTAGGAGCTGATGAATGGGATGTTTAAAAGATATGCTGTTGTGGTGGAATAGGTAGACACGCAAGACTTAAAATCTTGTGACCCGAAAAGGTCGTGCCGGTTCGATCCCGGCCAGCAGTACCAGGAGGCATTCGTAGCCGTTCTTTGAAATGTGGAAAAGCCACCTTAGCTCAGTTGGTAGAGCTTCTGATTTGTAATCAGATGGTCGCTGGTTCGAGTCCGGCAGGTGGCTCAATAGCCCTAAGTACACGGGATCGAAAAGCAGCCGTGGCATACCGTAAGATCTGCTCGCTTAATAGCTCCTAATCGTTGGTAGGCACAGTTGGCAACTCTGGAGGCAATACAAAAGTTGTAAATAGTCAGGTGGTGTATATTGGTAACACCCTTCATTGTAAGGATAGTAATATCTGGAAGGATGAAATAGGTTCAAATCCTGTCCTGACTGCACTAGCTGATTCGGCATCAGCACGCGTGTTCCCCACACCAAAGAAGTACAGTTAGCCGTGTACAGGGGAAATGGAAAGTTGGCAGAGCGGTCGAATGCGGCGGTCTTGAAAACCGTTGACTGTAACAGGTCCGGGAGTTCGAATCTCTCACTTTCCGCACCTTAATACCGATTCGGGTTTGTGAACAAGAGAGGCCTGCGACTTGAAATACAGACAAATCACGTTAAATCTCTCCACGCTAGGTGGTATCGGTGACCTAGCAAATATTACCCTCTCGTCTAACGGCAGGACAAGTGGTTTTGGTCCACTTAATCGAGGTTCGAATCCTTGGGGGGTAACGCCACTGAAGACGATAGATGTTCGCCATCTAGATTCTGTAGCTCAATAGGATAGAGCAACGGTTTTCTAAACCGTAGGTTACAGGTTCGATCCCTGTCAGAATCACAAATTATTGCTCCTATCGACAAGCGGTTAAGTCATCTCCCTTTCACGGAGAAGTCACGGGTTCGAATCCCGTTGGGAGTACCGCAGTCAGATGCCGTAGCTACGGAAAGGTCTATCACAAAAATGATAGGCCTTTTTTGTTTACATATTTATAACATATGGCTACATATAATGTTTCTGTAACTCAATCTATTTCACTACAACCTGATAATGTTGCAGCTGGAGGTACTATGGAATATGTTATTTCCAATCCATTAGGGGTTGATTCTTATTTTACTTTAGAAACAGTTCCTAATGCAAATGGAGCCTATGATAGTTCATCTCCTAAAAATACTTCAGGTTCTTATACTTTAGGTTCAGGGGTTTCCACTTTAATCCAAAATGATTATTTTTCCTCTGTTATTGTAGCACCTGGAGGTGGTACTTTAACACTTGTTCCTGCAGTTGATGTTACTGGCTCTACTTTGAGATTAAGAGGAGTAGGTTATACTGATGTAACTATTGCTCCTTCTATTGATTGGGATACTGATGCTTTATTATATGTAAATTCACTTCAGGTATCAGCTAGTGTTACTTTAAGTTCTACTGAACAAAATGCTGTAAATAATTTATTTAAAAGAATGAAAGGACTAGATCCTCTTTATTCTAATTTTGGAAATAATGGTATTTATGCAGCAACTAGAGCTCTTTACCCTTATGTAGGTTCTAACTTAGAAGCATATAGATTTAACGCAGTATTCCCTACAGCAGTAACTCAAGCTACAGATAGTGCTGGTTATCCTACTAGTCCAGGTTATCAGTTTATTGCTGGAGGTATAACAGTTGATGGTATTTATGGTCCTAAAGGAAACGGAACTAATGGTGTTATTTTAACTCAATTAAACTGGGCACAAGGACTAGCATCAGTTTTAACATGGGATAGTTTATGTATGGGTGCTGTTTATAAAACATCAAGCACAACAGGTAGGGATGATTTTGGTTGGTATTCAACTGTCCCAGGAGAAGCTGGTATTTGGTTAAGAACTAAACCAACTGTTATGTCAAGACAAGGTTGTTTAGAAGGTTCTAACATTTCAGGTCCTAATTTAGTTATTGGAGGAAATGGACACTGGATGTTATGGAGAAGTGGAGCAGATAAAAGAGTTTATTACCAACAAATTCAACAAACTTATCCTGCGGGTGCTGATAGAACTGGTGAAGGTAATCTTACTTTTGGTGGACAAACTACTTGGCCATTCCTTGCTTTAAATTTTAATAATTTTAATGGTACAGGAGGAGGAGCATCAGCAGCTACAAGAGCAGCTAATTGTGTTAACTTCTCTACAAATACTTTAATGCTTAACTATGTTATGACTCCTTTTGCAGATACATTAATTCCTGCTTGGAACCAAATGGTAGAAGCTTTCTGTACTGAAACTGGTAAAAAGACTTGGTAAAATAAAAATATAGATTATGATAGTAATGGCTTATAAACTTCCTGCAGATTTAACTCCTGAAGAATTAACAAATATTCTACTTTCTTCTGGTACTCCTTTGGCTCCTAATCCTGTTCAGGATGTAAACGACTTTTGGTTTATATCTGAAGAAGAGTGGAATTATCCTGGATGGCAAGGATTCAAAACTCAGTATCCCGATATTGCTGCTGGATTTGAATCTACCGAGTATGTTCCTAATCCAAAATATTTTGTGGATTTGTAAAATTTTTTAATACGTATAATCGTATAAGGTTGTTTTTAATCGTTTTTGGTTTTTTAAAAATTAGAAACTATGAAATTACCTATAAGCTTTGAACAATTCTCTAAAGACCCTGTTAAAGGTCTTTTATTCCTAGTATTACTTGCCGTAGGTTATCTTTATGTAGATAACAAAATGAATTATCAGGGTCAAGTAGAAAACTGTGGAAAAACAGTTGAAAAATTACAAACTAAAGTAGATGTATTAGAGGAAAGATTACGTAAAAGTGATAGTACTTTAGCACGTGCTGCCGCTAAGTTAGAAATTTTAAATGGAGCAAGCAAATGAAAAAGTTAATTTTATTATCAGTATTTCTTATTGCTTGTTCTAAATCAACAGAAACAAAAATGGAGATTTTTAATGATTCAATGGCTGTTGAATCTTCATCTTCCGATAGTCTTACTGTATTAGAGCAAGCAGAGGCTGCTTTACAACATACTGAGGGATTAGAATATCAGATTAAAGAAACATATAAATCAAAAGAAACCTTATTAAAAGAAAATAAACAACTTAAAGCAGAAATTAAGTCAATGAAAGATTCTTTGGTAGAGGTTAAAAAAAGGTTACCTAAAAAGAAGAATTTTATTCAAAAAGTTTTCAATATTAAACCAGATACAATAGAAGTAGTAACTTTAGACACAATTAAATAATATGAGAAAATTTTTTAGAGAATTATTTGACGACAACAATTCAATCAACGAAAAAGCCGTTGTTGGATTTATCGCATTTTTTATGCTTTGCGTAGCATTAGCTGTAGATCTTGTCACTGGGTATTTTGGTGCTCCTTTAGTAATTAATGAATTTATTTTTGATGGATTTATGGTAATTATTTTAGGTGCCTTTGGTATTGCATCCGTTGATAAATGGATGAATAAAAAAGATAAGAAAGACACTATGGAAATCCAGGAAAAAAATGAAGAAGAAACCCCACAAAATAACGAAGGATAATGGAAGAAATTAAATTAGCATTTAAAAATCTTTGGAAAGCAATTGTTAAACATTTACTAAGTAAAACTACTTTAGATGAAAAACTTGCGGCCAAAGTAAACGAAATTGACAAATTAGACGAACCCGAAGTTAAAAAAACAACAAAGAAAAAAACTAAAAAAACAAATTAATTATGTTATTAAAAATTGGTTCAAAAGGAGAAGAAGTTAAAAAACTTCAAGAAAAATTAGGAGTAGATGCAGGAAGTGCTGTTGGTATTTTTGGTCCTAAAACAGAAGCTGCTGTAAAAGCTTGGCAAAAAGCTAATGGGTTGGATGATGATGGAGTTGTAGGTCCTACAACTTGGGCTAAATTATTCCCTCCTGCTCCTTTAGTTATTCCTACCTCTAATTTTAAATTAGATAAATTAAGAGGAGCAATCCCTGATACTGTAATAGTACAAATTCCAGAAACAGCTGCCAAATTTAATATTACTAATGTTTTAAGATTAGCTCATTTCTTAGCTCAATGTGCTCACGAATCAGGAAACTGGAGAGCTGTAAGTGAAAACTTAGGATATTCAGCTGCTCAATTACCTAAAATGTGGCCTTCATTATTTAATGCTACTAATGCTGCCCAATATGCTATGAAACCTGAAATGATTGCCAACCGTGCTTATGGAGGTAGAATGGGTAATGGTCCTGAATCCTCTGGTGAGGGTTGGAAATTTAGAGGTAGAGGATACATCCAGTTAACTGGTAAATCTAACTATACTGCTTTTGATAAATTTGTTGATGATGATATTTTATCTTTTCCTGAATTAGTAGCACAAAAATATCCTTTAATGTCGGCTGCTTTCTTCTTTAATGTAAATAATCTTTGGACTATTTGTGATAGAGGAGCTGGTGATGATGTTGTTACTTCTGTTACTAAAAGAGTAAATGGTGGTACACATGGTTTAGCAGATCGTTTAGATAAATTTAAAAAATACTATAGTTTATTAGCGTGATTTTGTGTTTTTCGACACAATCCGCAAATTTTACGAGATAATTTAATATAGGCGCTATAAAAAAGTATATGGCGCCTATATTTATCGTAAATGGACCTGGATAAAATATTTGGATTATTTAGTGCCTCGGGTTCAAACGAGGAACAACCTTCCCAAAGTTATGAGGAAATGATTTCTTATTATAAAAAGCATCCTTTATATTGGGTTGGAATGTTTAAAAAAATTATTTATAATCACCATTTATTTAATGATCAACTATTAAAGTTCTTTGAACAAATAGATGAAAAATTAAGCAAGGTTGATATGGATAAAGCTGGTGAATATATAGTATTCACTAAAGCCTGGGAGTATATTAAAAAAGTAGATCCTAATAATAAAACTCATCAAGAGGCTCTTTATCATTTTGCAGATATACATTTAGAAACAGCCTTAGAATTATCCATAAGTTACTTCCAGGAAACAGAAGAGTATGAAAAATGCGCGCATCTCAAAAAGAATTTAGATTTTGTAAAACTTCTTTTAACTTAAGCTTGGCTTTAAAAAAATAATATGTTACATTCCAATCACGGGTTATAAGAAATAAGAATATGAAAAACAGAAATATAATAATGAGACGGTTGGAGAAAATCGAGGGGTGTATTGAGAAACTAAACTTCGCTCTCCGACGTGGTCAAAGTTGGGAAATCGTTAATGAACACATTACCGAAATGAGGGACAGTATTAACGATGCTAAAATGTTTGTACAACAGGAACCTTTAGGTCCTGGAGAAATTAACACTTCACTTTAATATATGAATCTTTCTGCTGAAGATATTTCCAAAAATTGGTTACGTTTAATGGGTTTTATCGAGGATCATATTTCTGAACCTCGTAAAGCTAAGGTATTAGAATTTTATGAAAAATATAGTGAGCGTCTAATGTTGATGCCTGCTGCTCATAAAAAAGAATACCATAATGCCTTTCCTGGAGGGTATGTTGAGCATGTTAATCGTGTTATTACTTGTGCTCTTCATCTTCATGAATTATGGGCTACTATGGGTGCTGATACTACTACTTATACTAAAGAAGAATTAGTATTTTCTGCTCTTAATCATGACCTGGGTAAAATGGGAGATGAAGAACAAGAGTCCTATATTCCTCAAACTGATAATTGGAGAAAAGAAAAATTGGGGGAAGATTATATGTTTAATAATAAAGTCCCATTTGCCTCTGTTCCCGATCGTGGTTTATACTTACTCCAGGCACATGGTATTCAGTATACCTTTAATGAAATGGTAGCTATTCAAACTCATGATGGTTTATATGATGAAGCAAATAAAAAATATTTAGCTACTTTTATGCCCGAACAAAAACCACGTACTTCTCTTCCCTATATTCTCCACCAGGCAGATCTAATGGCTGCTAGAATTGAATTTGAAAGAGAATGGTTACCAAAATTGCAGGGTAACGTGGAGACCAAAAAGAAATCATTTACCTTGGATAATAGTAAAAAATCATCCCCTGCTACTTCAGGTACTAAAGCAAAAGCTTTAAATACTGTAAAAAGTGAGGGATTAAAAAATCTATTAGATAATCTATGATAACATTAATCACTATTCTGTCAATAATAGTCGTAATCCTAGGATATACGACCTTTAACCTTTTACGTAAAATTGAAAAACAAGAGGATATGTTGGAACAACAAAACAAAATTTTAGTTTCTTACCAATCATATCTCAATAAAATTTCAGATACTATTGAGGTTGCAGATAAAAAATTGCAAGAGGTAGATCAAAGAGGTTCGTTTAAAGCCGATGATGAAATCGGATTTGTATTTGAACAAGTTAAAACTGTTCAAACTATTTTAAATGCTTTTATTATTAAAGAACTTAAATAATGGAATCGGCTGTAGAAAAGAAGAAAAAGGGAGTACAATATTTTACTCAAGATACTGAGGATGCTATTGTTTTATATAATAATACTTTAGATCCTGAAGTAAGAAGCCGAATCTATAGAGATAGAATTCACTATGCTTTTTTCAAATTAACCGAAAATATTATTCATACCTTTAAATTCTATTATACTGAAGTAGAAAATATTGAAGATTTACAACACGAGGTAATTACGTTCCTTTTATCTAAAATTCATCTTTACGATCAAACTAAAGGCACAAAAGCATATTCTTATTTTGGTACTATTGCAAAACGTTATTTAATTCTTTCCAACCAGAAAAATTATAAAAAACGCATTGATACCTCTCCTATTGAAACCTTAGAGGAAGATGAAAATCATTCATACAGCATAGAAGATTCTTCCGATACAGACCGTTTATCGTTTTATATAGATGAATTTACCCAATATTGCACCGAAAATATATTCGAACTATTTCCTAAAGAATATGACGCTCAAATAGCGGATGCAATATTAGAATTATTTAGAAAAAGAGAACATTTAGATATTTTTAATAAAAAAGCTCTTTACATTTATATCCGTGAACAAGTTGATGTAAAAACTCCTAAAATTACTAAAATAGCAAATCAACTTTACGACATTTTTAAAGAAGGTTATATATTCTATTTGGAACACGGATATACAAGTTTTTGAGTTTCATATTTATAAGAAACCAATTGTATATTTATGTCACAATTTGATAGCATAGTCTTTAAAAATAAAAAATTCTCCGATATTTTGGAGGAAATTTATAATAATCAACAGAAAAAAGACAAACAAGTCTCCGCTCTTATTTCTGAATTAAAACCCTTAATTTCAGACATTGGGGATGCTACATTAGTAGTTCCTTTGATTAAGGAATATATGGAAATTAGTGTTAAAAATGATGATTTATTAATTAAAATGGCTGCTTTAGCACAACGTGCTATGCAAACTCAAACTGCAGAAGGTGCATTAACTATTTCGGATGAAGAAAAAGAGCAGTTATTAGCTGCTATGAATGAATTAAAAGGAGATAAATAATGTCTAAATTTCTTAGTAGAGACAATAATACTCAAGCAAGTATTAATTTTCAATCCTCCCAGTCTCCAAATGGAATGACAGCTTCTCCTGTTTCTTTTAAAGCAGGAAGAGTAAAAAGTATAGTTTTAGATGAAAATCATCTAAGATTTAAAGAATTAGGAGAATATAATGCTATTGGATATATTGAATTTCAAGATATAACCACAGCCTCTACTTTAACTTCGATAGCAAAACCTTATTTTGGAAATATAAAAAATTTACCTTTATTAGAGGAAATTGTTTGGATTATAACTTTACCTGATACTAATTTAAATGCAACTCCTGAGGGTAATGGAAATAAAGGAGGTATAACCACATCAGTTTCAGCATATTATATAGTCCCTACAGCTTTATGGAACCACCCCCACCATAATGCTCTTCCTCTTAATACTGTCCAATTACCTCCAGTACAACAGAAAGATTATAAACAAACTGAAAGAGGTAATGTTAGAAGAATAACAGATCAATCAACAGAAATAAATTTAGGTAAAACTTTTATTGAAAGATCTAATATTCATCCTTTATTACCTTTTGAAGGAGATACAATATATGAAGGTAGGTGGGGTAATAGTATTAGATTTGGTTCAACAATTAAAACTAAACCACCTATTATACTTCCTTTGAATAATTGGTCAACAGGAAATAGTATTTCTGGAGATCCTATTATTATTTTAAGAAATGGTCAAGGAAAACAAACAGATGAAGGATGGATACCTGTTACTGAAAATATTAATAATGATGACTCCTCTATTTATTTAACAAGTACCCAAAAAATCCCCTTAAAACCCTCTTCTAATAATTATTCTAGTTATAAAAACACTCCTCCCATCAATCCGGGATTATATGAGGGTAAACAAATATTAATCAATTCGGGAAGATTAGTTTTTAATTCAACTAATGATCATATATTATTATCCTCTAATAAATCTATAAATTTAAATTCCCAAAGTGGATTAAATATTGATACTAATGTAGCTACTTTCCAAACTCAAAATATTTATTTAGGTTCTAAAAATGCGACTGAACCTTTACTATTAGGAAATAAAACAGTTGATTTATTAAGGGAATTAATAGTTAATTTACAAGCTTTTATGCAGGTAGCTTCTACACAAGTTTCTACTCCTGCAGGAACTCCTTTAGGACCTTTGAATGCTGTTGCAAATAATATGTCTTTAATTTTACAAAATTTAGATGCTACTTATTTAACATCTGGTATAGGTGATATTAGATCAAAAAATAATTATACAACATAATGCCTAAAATTCCACCAATAAATGCCAATAAAATATTAAAGGCTACTCCCTCTCCATTAAAAGCCACAGGTGCAGCCAAATTACCTGAAATATTAACTGTTTTAGGTAATCAAATCCCTACTCTTATACAACCAGCAATTGATAATATAATAGCAAAAACCCCTCTTCAACCTGTTATATCTAGATTAAGTCCTAATTTAGTAAGTCAATTATCTACTCAAAATATAAGTTCAATTAATACTAAAGACTTTTCAATATCTCCTCCTGAATTAAACTTAGGAGCTGAACTTGCAAAATTAAATAAACAACAACTAATTAATTTAGTAAATAATTTAAATATTGATGTTTGTCCGGATCCAATAGCATTAGAAGGATTAATTCAGTTAAGAAACAATATTGTAGATCAATTAAATAGAATAGGAGTAAGAATTGAACAAATAGGAACTCTTATTACTGGAGCTTCTACTTTTTTATCTATTATTGTAACTACTCTAACAGCTATAGATACTGCCGCTTTTTTAATTTCCGCAGCTTTAAAAATACCACCACTAGCAGGCTTACCAGTTCCAGGTTCAGTAACCTCAGGATTAAATGATGTTCAATCCGTAATTAGAAAAACTACTTTTGATAGTTATGGAAATTCAAGACTAGCTAAAATTCAAGGGACTTTAGGAGGAGCATCATTAGCTATTTCTACTATAAGTCCTTATATTCTAACAGCAATAGGTTTTTTAAATATAATAGATGCATATATTGTTAAATGTAATCCTGAGTCTGAAAGTTCTTTAACACCTTCTTCCCCTGAAATTGATTTATTAGCTTCAACACAATTACAATCTGATTTTACACAAAACCAAACAACTTATGAAGGTTTTATTATAGAAATTGAGGAAATACCTTATACCCCTAATGTTACTCGTAGAAGAGCAATTGGTAAAAACCAACAAGGAATAGTACTAATACAAACAGAACTATCTTTTACTACAGATAACCAAACCCTAATCAACGAACTTAAACTAATAATTGACAGAGATAATTTAAAAGGTTACTAATTTTAATATTTATAAACAATGAAGACTGATGCTTTAAAAACTTTAATTAAAGAGGCTGTTAAAGAAGCTATCCAAGAGGAACTAAAAGAAATAATTTTAGAGGCAGTAAAATCCCCTAAAGGTGTTCCTATTGGAATAGGTGGTTATGGTGTACCTAATACTATAAATGAATCTATAAAAGATACATATGCTCAACCTCACATTGAGAATCCAAGACAATTAACTGCATCTGAACGTAGAAACATGTTTGCTGGAATCATAGAAGAAATGCAACATGGAGGAACAGCTAACTCAGCTTATGCTGGTAAATTTAATCCAACAACCCCAGTAGATCCTGTAAATGGTTCTTTACCTGAAGGTAGTGTTGGACTAGATCAAATAATGAGCTTGATGAATAAAAGATAATGGCTTTTGGTGCTAAAAAAATATTCCCTGTAGATTTTAAACCAGGCACTGCCGTTGGTGTAGCTTTACCTTTTAATGGTGATGCTGTTTTTAAATCTACTTATACTACCAAAGATGCTATTAAAAATAATTTAATTAACTTTTTCCTCACAAACCAACCAGAAAGATACTTAAATCCTACATTTGGTGCTAGTTTAAGATCTTTTGTTTTTCAACAAATTTCCGAAGGTAATTTAGAAGGATTAAAACAAAATATACAATATCAACTTAATACTTACTTCCCTAATGTAATAGTAGCAAGTTTAAATATAGATTCTCTTCCTGATGTTAACCAAATTAATGTCGAGTTAACATATAATGTAGCAGATACTGGAATATCAGATAATATTAATATCACTTTTGAATAATGGCTGTTAAAAGAAACATACAATACATAAATAAAGATTTTACAGAATTAAGAGCTAGTTTAATTAACTATGCTAGAACTTATTTCCCCACAACTTATACCGATTTCAGTCCTACCTCACCAGGTATGATGTTTATGGAAATGGCCGCCTATGTAGGTGATGTATTATCTTTCTATATGGATAATCAAATTCAGGAAAACTTTTTACAGTACGCTCGTCAACCTAATAACTTATATGAATTAGCTTATATGTTTGGTTATAAACCAAATGTAACTCAAGTTGCTTCTACTGTTATTGATTTCTATCAACAAGTTCCTGCATCTGGAAGTGTTCCTAATATTGTTCCTGATTTTAATTATTCTTTATTTGTACCTGCTAATTCAATAGTTTCATCTTTAACACCTACTAACATATCCTTTCTAATAGAAGACCCAGTAGATTTCTCAGTTTCAAGTTCAGGAGATCCAACAGAGGTTACCGTTTATGAAGTTGATGGAAGTGGAAATCCTTTATATTTCTTATTAAAAAAATCAAGAAAAGCCATTTCATCAACTATTAATACAACTCAATTTTCTTTTGGAAATCCTGTTCCTTTCTCTACAGTGGATATTAACGCTGAAAGAATTGTAGGTATTCTAGATGTAATAGATACTGATGGAAACGAATGGTATGAAGTGGATTACTTAGGACAAGAAATGATATTTGATTCTATAAAAAATACCAATACAAATGATCCTAATCTTTCCCAATATTCAGGAGATACTCCTTATCTGTTAAAATTAGAAAAAGTACAAAGAAGATTTGCTACTCGTGTTCTTAACACAGGCTCTCTTCAATTACAATTTGGTTCAGGTACAGCAAATGATACCGATGAAGAAATCATACCAAATCCAAATAATGTAGGTATTGGTTTACCTTTTGAAAAAAGCAAGTTAACTACCGCCTATTCTCCCGAAAATTTCTTATTTACTAAAACTTATGGTATTGCTCCTTCAAATACAACTTTAACAGTTAGATATTTAACTGGTGGAGGAGTAGAAGCTAATGTACCTGCAAATTCATTAACTACTTTAGCTAGTACTGTTACCTTTTTAAATAGTAATTTAACTACGGTAACGGCTAATTATATATTTAATTCATTAGCTGTAACAAATCCACAATCAGCCGATGGAGGAGGAGATGGGGATACAATAGAGGAAATTAGACAAAACTCTTCTGCTAATTTTGCCTCTCAATTACGTAACGTAACTCAAAATGATTATTTAGTAAGAGCATTATCTATGCCTGCCAAATACGGTGTTATTTCTAAAGCATATATTGAACCTACTAAAGCTCAATCCATATCAGCAGGTGAATCTCAATCAGTACTTGATTTATATGTTTTATCTTATAATATTCAAAACCAATTAAATATAGCATCCCCTGCTTTAAAACAAAATTTAACTACCTATCTTTCTCAATATAGAATGGTAAATGATTCTGTTAATATTAAGGACGCTTTTATTATTAATATTGGAGTTAATTTTGATATTATAGTTTTACCTGATTATAATAGTAATGAGACTTTAACTAAGTGTATTGTTGCCTTACAAGACTATTTTGCAATTGATAAATGGCAAATTAATCAACCTATTATTTTAAGAAACATTTATATTCTACTTGATAGAATTGAAGGAGTTCAAACAGTTAAAAATATTCAAATAACTAATTTAGTAGGAGAAAACATAGGATATAGTAAATATGCTTATGATATTCAAGGAGCAACTCAAGGAAATGTAATTTATCCTTCATTAGATCCTTCAATATTTGAAGTTAAATTTCCAAATCAAGATATTCAAGGAAGAGTAGTACCTTTATAATAAAATAAAATGGCAGTATTAAAAATATTCCCCGAAAAAGACGCAACTTTATATTCAGCTTATCCTAACATGAATACAGGATTAGATGAAATATTGGAGGCTTCCTTAACCACTTTTGCATATTCTGATCCCTCTCCTCAAGCAAGTAGATTTTTAATTCAATTTGCTAATGAAGATATTACCTCAGCCATAAATTTAATTCCTCAAGACAAATACCAAACAGGAAGATGGAATGCAACTTTACAATGTTTTATTGCAAATGCTGAAGGATTAAATGTTGATACAACTTTAAAATGTTTTCCTGTAGCCAAAGCTTGGGGAATGGGAACAGGTCACTATTTAGATGATCCTGAAGTAACTAATGGAACCTCTTGGATTTGGGCTGACTATTTGGGTAGTATTCCTTGGACGTCAAGTATTCCAACAGGCGCAACATCCTCTTTTACCTCATCAGTAGATGCTGGAGGTGGAATTTGGTATACTGGTTCCCAATATTCTGCTTCTGTAACTTTTACATACAGATCAGATAAAGATATAAATTTAAATGTAACAAATACTGTTAGAGCTTGGACAACAAGTTCAGTTCCTGCTCAATTACCTAATTATGGTTTTATTTTAAAACAAGATGTTGAATTTGTAAATAATAATAATTACCAACCCCAATTAAAATATTTTTCAGTTGATACTAATACAATTTATCCTCCTGATTTACAAATTAGTTGGGATGATTTTTCTTGGAACACAGGTTCTTCAACTCAAACTGTTTTAAATGTATTACCTGCAAGTATAAATTTAGCAGAAAATCCTGGAGTATTTTATAGTCAAAGTATAAATAGATTTAGATTAAATGCTAGACCTGAATATCCTATTCAATTATGGACTACAGGCTCAGTTTATCTCAATAATTTTTATTTACCCTCAGGATCAACAACTTGGGCTATTAAAGATTTAGAAACAAATGAATATGTAATTGATTTTGATAATAATTATACTCAAGTAAGTGCAGATTCAATTTCAAGTTATTTTGATGTTTATATGAACTTCCTACAGCCAGAAAGATATTACACTATTTTAATTAAAACCACTATTGATGGTTCAACTATAGTATTTAATAATCAATATTCATTTAAAGTAGTTAACGGATAATGGCTGAAGTAGTAAATTTAAATAAACAAGTTTATGCTAAAAATCAATACGAAAGAGTTATTGATACCTCTTTTACACAATTAGTTCAACCCCAAACTACTGCCTCCGTAGGACCTACTATATCTGTTCCTGAATTCTTCCAAAATTATCAAGATATATTCTTTCTTATACCTAAATTTGGAGAAACAAATTCCCATGAATATCTTATTAAAACGAGTCAAGCCTATATTGGCGATACAGGACTTGAAAATGATACCATCCAAGCTTTAATAGATGAAGTAACATCATTAAGACAAGAAAATTTAGAATTACAACAACAACTTTTAACCGGTAGTATATAATGGCCGAAATAATAAACATATCTCCAATAAATCCAATTACTTTTGAACTACAGGACTATTCTGTTGAGGATACCTCTCTTATTACTAATTTAGAAGTTCCTGTTGTTTTTGATTTTAATAGAGATAAATTAGAATTTTTCATATATGATTTAAATAACCAACTTCTCTTTTCGGATGTAAATGGTTATCCTAATTTTACAGTAACTAATGATAATTCTATTATTTTAGATCCTGGTGCTAATGTATTAAGTCAAGGATATAGAGAAGGACAGTTTAATGTAGTTTATAATTTTGTTTCTCCTATATTAGCTTCTGATTCAAATTCACGATATTTTATATCAGAAATATCTTCGGATAGAACAGAAGTTAGATTAGATACTACTCAAATTCCTAATGATTTAGTAGTTTCTTCTTCTTTAGCATTACAAGATATTATTATTAATTCGACCGGAAGTTATTACGATTTTTATTTAGATTTTGGAGATAATAATTTAGTAATTGCTGTTAATGCTTTAGTAGATACCTCTAGTTTAGATAATCCAACAGTTTTAATTAAATTATATGACCCTCTTCCAGCAGAATTCGAACTAAAATCAGAATGTTGGGGAGTTGTTAAGGTAGCTGATTCCTTAGCATATAATGTAAATATTGATTTTATATTTGAATTAGTAGATACAAACATACCATTAAAAGGTCCTAATTTCAATTTAGGAATCTCAGATCAAATAAACAATTCTACCCAATATTTAAATTATAGTAATTTAAAACAAACAACTTCCTCCTTGGCTCAAGGAACAGGAAGTTTAAATTATCAATTAAATAATATATTAGCACAAACAGGAATAACAGTAAATATAGATTATTCTGATTATGCTAATTTCATTCATTTTTCTTCTGCCCAAACCAGACTAGAAAACTTTTATTATAAATTACAATTATTAGAACAATATACTGTTAGTGCTAGTTTATCTACTAGTTCTTCAAGTGGTTCATATTATGTTTCCTCTAGTAATATAATTTGGCAAGCCAAAATTGATGAAATAATTACTGGATTTGATAACTACGAATATTATCTATATTATACCTCAGCAAGTACTGCTTGGCCTAAAACAGGACCTAATCCTCCTTATACTAACGTTTCAACTACTTCAGTAACAGGTTTAAACTGGCTATCAGGTCAATTATTAGTAGCCGAAGAGTATGACATTGAAAATAATAATGCTTTAACTTTAGCTATTCCCTCTTATATAAGAGAAGATTCCCAAAATGAAAAGTTTGAGCTATTTGTTGAAATGGTTGGTCAATTATTTGATGAAGTATTTGTTTATTTACAAAATATAACAACAAAATATGATGCTGATAACCGTTTAACCTATGGTGTTTCTAAAGATTTAGTAGCCGACATTTTGAGAGATATGGGTATTTCAATATACCAAAACAATTTCTCTTCAAATGATGTTTACCAAGCTTTATTAGGTTTAACTCCAACAGGTAACCTATATAATTTACCTTATACAACCACACAATACCCCGTACCATCAGGCTCGTTTTTAGATTATATAACAACGTATATTACCGCGTCATCTACATCTTCATTGATACCCACTGATGACATAAATAAAGAGCAATATAAACGCATATACCACAACTTGCCTTTATTATTAAAGAAAAAAGGTACAATTGCTGGTTTAAGAGATTTAATTACTACTTTTGGTATTCCTGATACTATTTTAAGAATTAATGAATTTGGTGGTAAAGATAAAAGTTTAAATACTTGGGATAACTGGCAAGATGAATACAACTATGCTTTTTATACTAGTGGTTCGGCTTTTATTACCTCATCATTTGTTTTAAATTCTGCTTGGGGAGCTTCAAATAATAAACCACAAGCTGTAGAATTTAGATTTAAGACAGATGGATTACCTCAAAACACAGCTAGTGTTGCTTCTCAAAGTTTATGGTTAACTGATACGGGGGTAAATCTTAGATTAAGATACACAGGTTCTGGATACTCTAGTGGTTCTTATTCTGGTTCTACTTTAGATCCTTATTACCAATATGCTAATTTAGATTTTATCCCAAACATCTCATCTCCAAATGTATCAGCAAGTGTTTATTTACCTTTCTATGATGGAGGTTGGTGGTCAGTACTAATCAATAGTGGCAGTACAGGATTTACTTTATATGCTGCTAATAAAAATTATGAAGGTGAAGACGGAAATGTAGTGGGTTTCCAAGCAGCCTCTTCAGTAACAGGAAGTAATGTTTGGACAGCTAGTTTAGTTTCTACTTTTGGTTCTGCCTCTTATAAAATATTTACCGGTTCTTTCCAAGAAATTAGATATTATACTCAACCATTATCTCAAAGTACTTTTGATGCTTATGTAATGAATCCTTACTCTATTGAACAGAGTGAGTATTTAGCTTTTAGAGCAACTTTAGGAGGCGAATTGTACACTGCTTCTATTTCGGTTCATCCTAAGGTAGCAGGTACTTGGGTTACTACTTCTTCATTTGCCTCTAATAGTAATTTTTACGTAAATCCTAGTGGACAATACATTCCCAATACAGAAGTATTCTACTTTGATCAAGTACCGGCAGGTATTCAAAATGCTGTTTCTGAAAAAATAAAACAACAGAATATTGTTTTACCTTATAGCACAAGTTTAGCCAATATTCCCAATGCTGATGTATTATCTCCTTTTATTTCAGTTCAACAATTCCCTGCAATAAGCTCTAGTTATACTAGAGATATTGATTATGTTGAAGTTGCTTTCTCCCCACAAAACGAAATAAATGAGGATATCAATTCACAACTTGGATATTTTAATATTGGAGATGTAATTGGTGATCCTAGATTCCAATCCTCATCATTAGATACTTATCCTGATTTAGATGCTATAAGGTATACTTATTTTGAAAAATATACCTCAAATTATGATTGGACTGATTATATTAGATTAATCAAGTTCTTTGATAATTCATTATTTAAAATGTTGCAAGATTTTGTTCCCGCAAGAACAGGTTTAGCAGCAGGTATTGTAATAAAAAATACTTTATTAGATAGAAATAGATATAGAGTTCCTCAAGCAAATACCTCAGAATCACTTGCCTTTATAGGTTCAGGTTCCTCATCAGTAGGTATTCCTTATATTGTTGAAGATCAAACAATTACAGGTTCAATTGATGTAGGATCAATTTCAGGAGGAAATGGAGGTTCAATGCCTGATTTATTTGGTCAAACCCAATCTTTTGATAGGTTTGTAAACATTACCCAAGTATGGTCAGGTTCTACTCCTTCATTAACAGGTTCAGTTGATTTTGTTCAATCATCTCAAGTAGAATTTTACAATGGTGAATTAAGTGGTTCAGCTATTTTAGTAGAAGATGGTAATTTAAGTGATTGTAATGTAGAAATAATTCAGGTTTATACTACTGCCTCTATTCCAATCCCAGCATTATTTGCTCCACAATTCAAATTTACAGGTTATGATTTAGATATTGATAAAACCTATTATCTATCTTTTACAATAAGTAATGATGCTAGTGCTACAGGACCAGGAGGTGCAAGTATAAGTTATTTTGATGAAAATGGAGTTGATCGTACTATATACTCTATAGATACTCTTTCTCCTGGTTCTTCTATTGCTATAAATCAATTAGAAATAAGTAATACTTTAGGAGTAGGAACTCCTAATTTTAGTGTTCCTTTATATTTTAATAGAACAGGAGTTTTCTCTGTACCTATACTAACTAATTTTGCAATATTTGAATCCTACATCGAACCCGATTGTTTAGTAATAGCAAATGATATTCAAGTTAGTAGACCAAGTTCAAAATATTTAGATGTTGATTTTAACGAAAGTCAAATCTTGGCTATAAACCAACAAGTAATTTTAAGTGGTAGTGCCACTAAAGCCACAGTTCCTGATTCAAACTATTCTCCTGAAACAGGATTTGCCAATGCTAGATATTATGGAACTGATTATACAGGACAATATAATTATACTTCCTCTTTTGCCTCTTCAAGTTTTCCTAATGGTTATCCTGTAGATAATTTTTCAAGATATTTCTTATATTATGATTGGATTGGAGGAGCAGACCCCCAATACCCAGGAGGAGGAAATGTTCATGGTGTTTATTTAATTGATACTGATGCTAATGCTATTCCTTTAACTCAAGAAAATAAAAATTTATTTATTACAGAAACAACTTTTGTTGGTGGACAAACAGCTTATATTTTCCCTGCAATTTATTCTTCTCAAAAACCAAGCAGTATTGAAGTAAATATTGTTGATGGTGGTGCTATCTACGAAACTATCTTAGTAGTAACAGGAAGTAAAAATCCAATATTCCAAGGAACAACAGATCAAGGATTCACAATAACCGGTAATGTATATTTTACTGGAAGTAATTCTGTTTTAACAGATAGTGGCTCTTTTACTGGAGTATTAGGAGATGGTAGTTGGATATATTATTTTACTAATCAATCATCATCAATAGGTTTAGTAAATGAATTTATAATAACAGATTTAGGACTTAGTATACGTAATAAATCAACAGGCCAATTAGTAAGTAATACTAGTTCTCCTATTATTATAAATTATTCTGACACAATGTTTCCTTTACAATATGGAGATATGATTAGATTTGGAACAACCGGTTCTTATAGTACTTCCAACCTAACTTCTTTAGATGGAACATTTACAGCAGGAGGATTATATCAAATCTCCTCTATTATTACAGGATCTACTCAATATCAAATAGGAAATATAAATATAGTTCCTGTTTTAAATGCCTATACTTCCTCATCTATTTCTTCAAAAAATACCCAAAATTTTAGAATGATAAGAAGAGTACCTAACGAATCCTTTGTTTTAATTCAAAATAAACCCCAATATTTAGACCCTGGATTCTTAATACCCTTTAATTTTGATCCTAGATACAATGTTTACGATCTCGCTAGAAGAGCAGGAATAATTCAATAAAAAACAAACTTTAATATATTTATAATAAAATAACAATGGGATATTTAAATAATACAGTAGTTACAGTTGATGCTATTTTAACAGACACTGGCCGTCAACTATTAGCACAACAAAATGGTCAATTTAGAATTACTCAATTTGCATTAGCTGATGATGAAATTGATTACACTCTTTACAATCCAAATCACCCATCAGGTTCTGCCTATTACGGACAAGCCATTGAGAATATGCCTTTATTAGAGGCCTTTCCTCAATCTACTCAGGTAATGAAGTATAAGTTAATTACTTTACCTCGTGGAACAGCTAAATTACCTATTTTGGATATTGGATATTCATCTATTTCTTTAAAACAAGGTGCTTCATTAGCAATTCGTCCTCAAACATTAAACTATTTGGGTGGAAATACATTTGAAACCTCAGGATATGCAGCTACTATTTCTGATATTAGAACAATGAAAACTTTTGAAGGTGTAGGTGTTACTGATCCTGCTGTTACAGCCTTGAATTTAGCAAACCAAACTACCACTTTAGGTACCTCAGTATCTAAAACAGTAATTGGTACTGTAATTAACTTAACTGCCACTACTGTAAATACATTATTTGGTTCAAATAATTTCTTACAAGCCACTCTTCAAATTGTTGGTAGAGATAGTGGTGCTCGTTTAACAATTCCTATTACCGTAACTAGAGCATAATAAAAAATAAATAAAACATGTCTTTTGTAAGATTACAACCCGATGATTTTGTAGTAAGCTCTGATGCTATCTCATCTATCTGTTGGACAACAGGTAGCCCTGCATTAACTTCTTTTTATACCTCCTCTACCCAAGTAAACGGTAGCTCAGGAAACTACTATATAAATGTATTTGATACACCAACCACCTCTTCTATTCAATTTGCCATTGCCTATGGTAATGCTGCTGGAAGTGGTAGTGCCAATTACAATAATTTAGTAAATGGTAGATCTCCTTCTTCAACAATTTATGGTCAATGGCAAGATTTAGTAATAGGTGATGAAAATACAAATTTTGTATTTGGTAACATTACCTCTTCAGAATTCTTTGCTTTACCTATTGAAAGAGCTTGTTATAAAGAATCTATTTTCTTAGGATCTTTAACATTAAGACTTTCAGGAAGTAATGGTGTTATTTCATTAACTGATAACAGTAGTTTATATGCTACAGGAAATGGTTTAGCAGTTCAATTTAGTGAAGCGGGTAGAGTATTCCAATTAGTATCAGGATCTGCAGGAACAATTAATACAAGTAGAAATGCAAACGGTTACTCAGTAACTTCAGGATCTTATGGTTGGTTATTACCGGATATTGGAACTATTATTTTAAATCCTTTAGCATTAGCCCAACCAGCAGTTAGTGGTGGTATTGGTTTTCAATATAGTGGTTCTGCTTCTGCAACGGGTTCAATAGTTACCAGTCCTAATGCCGCTTTATTTGCTGCTATATCAGCACCTAGTGCTTCTTATTTTCAATTAAATTCTCAAGAAACTATTACTTCTGATTATGTATTTGTAAGACCAAGAAGTTCAGAATTTAATTATTCAGAAAACCCAAGCTTTATTTCAGGTTCAACTGGTGAAGTATTATATTCTAGCTTCATTAATAATCCTCAAACATATATTACAACTATTGGATTATATAATGATTCAAATGAATTATTGGCTGTAGCTAAATTATCAAGACCTTTACCTAAAAACTTCACAAAAGAGGCTTTAGTAAGAGTTAAGTTAGATTTCTAATGAATGGGTGCTTACAAACAATTTTTAGCATCGGATATAGTAGTTACTCCGTTAACTGTAAATAAATCATTTACTTTTAAGGGAGCGGCTGCTTTAACTGGTTCTAATGTTGGTATTGATAGGTTTTTAGGAAGAAACATTACAAGTTCATTGTTTGAACCTTCCATAGAACCTACTACAGGTCAAATAACTACTCAATACCAAAGACTAATTTACGATTCAATACAGGAATTATATTACTCAAATTACTTACAAAATCAATATGGTTCTCCTGCTAATACAGCTAGTTTAGTTCCTGGCTCAGATCCTTCAGGAGATGTTTTAGTAGGTACAGGAGGTTCTCCTGGTTTGTATGATAACTATCAACAAACCACTTTAACTTTTGCTAGACCTTTTCCAACATTTTCAGACTCATTAATAGGAGTTTTATCTATTCCTACAGGAGTATATGGAAATTATATCCAACCAGGTTCTTTTACTTGGTCAGCAGATAGTGGTTCAGTTTATGATGATGGACAAGGTAACTTACTATTTTCAGGAACAGATGATATTTGTGGAAATATATTTTATGCTCATGGAATTGCTGTAATTACAACTTGTAGTTTTGAGGGAACAGGAGTATATGGAACTGGAACTTATGGTTCCGCTATTTATGGTTCTATAGCTAATGTCATATTAAATATGATTACCTCATCTAATGTAACCTGTTCATTCTCTTCTTCACTTACAATTTATGAAACTCAATATAAGTGTACAGCAAGAGAAAATGAATTTAACTTTAGCCAAAATCCATCTATACTCTCAGGCTCAAGTAATGAAGTCCCTTATGATTTTGCAACAGGCTCTTATTTTACTCCTTATGTAACAACAGTAGGACTTTATGATGAAGCACAAAATCTTTTGGCAGTAGGAAAATTATCACAACCTTTACCCTTATCTCCAGTAACAGATACAACAATTTTAGTAAACATAGATAGATAATATGTGGTTATACAAAGAAAAAGTTATAGAAAACATTGAGGATTTTCCTCAAGACACATTTGGTTTTATTTACATAGTAACTCATAGGCCGAGTGGTAAATCTTATATTGGTAAGAAATCATTATTCCACAACATAAAGAAAAAACTAACAAAAAAGGAACTAGCAGAACAAACAGGCCCAGGCAGGAAGTCAACCACAAAGGTGGTAGCAAAAGAATCGGACTGGAAAACCTATTATGGCTCTGCTAAACCAATTTTAGAATTCATAAAGGAAGGTAAACAACAGGAATTTACTCGTGAGATTTTACAATTGGTTCCTAATAAGAAACTTTTAACTTACTATGAATGTAAGTACTTATTTATAAATGGAGTATTAGAAAACCCTGATAAATACTTCAATGACAACGTCTTGGGAAAATTCTATTCTAAAGATTTTGCTTAACTTGGTAATTCAAGTAATTTTTATTATATTTTGGTTATGCTCAATCACCCTTTGATTGCATTAACGAATTCTGTTTTAGGAACAGGTAAACAAACAGCACGTGGTAACTATGCTTATCATTGCCCCTTTTGTAACCACCACAAACCTAAACTAGAAATCAACATGACCGAAAATAAAAAAGGTGAAAATCCTTGGCATTGTTGGGTTTGTGATAAACGTGGTAAAAAATTAGTTCAAGTATTTAAACAAGTTAAAATATCTCCTGAGGTATTACTTGAATTAAAATCTATTATTAAAGTAGAAACAGCAGACAGAGAAGTTATTGTTACCGAAAAACTTAATTTACCTAAAGAATTTAAACCATTAACAAACATTCAGCAATCCAATATTACTGGAAGGCATGCTTTAGCTTATATTAAATCAAGAAATATAAGTGAGGAAGATATTTTAAAATATAGTATTGGTTATTGTGAATCAGGACCTTACAAAAATATGATTATTATTCCCTCATATGATGAAAATGGAATATTAAATTATTTTACAGGTCGCTCCTTTGAAAAAGATCCTAAAATTAAATATAAAAATCCTTCTGTATCGCGCGACATCATACCATTTGAGTTGTTTATAAACTGGGATTTACCGTTTATATTGTGCGAAGGACCATTTGATGCCATAGCCATTAAAAGGAATGTAATTCCATTATTAGGTAAAAATATACAGTCAAAATTAATGAGGAAGATAGTAATGTCTTCTGTTGATAAAATATATATTGCCCTCGACAAAGACGCTCAAAAACAAGCATTATCGTTTTGTGAGCAACTTATGAACGAAGGCAAAGAAGTATATCTTGTAGACATGCAAGATAAAGATCCAAGTGAAATGGGATTTAAAACTTTCATTGACACCATTTCCGAAACCTATCCCCTAACATTCTCAGGTTTACTTGAGAAAAAATTATTTTTATGAGTAAAATCAAACACACCTACAATCGAATCCTAGAGATTTCAGATGATCACAAACAAGTAACATTACCCGATTCTCGCTATTACAGAAGAAATGGCCAGTATTATCCCTCAATAACTTATGTTTTAGGTTATTATCCAAAAGGAAAACAATTTGAAGAATGGCTCAAAAACATGGGTCGTTCAGCTGACTACATTGTTAAAAAAGCAGCCGAAGATGGAACTAAAGTCCACAATATGGTTGAACAATATTTGAATGGAGAAGAATTAAATTTTCTAGACAAATATGATAATCCAAAATATGATGTAGACATTTGGCAAATGTTTTTACGTTTTGTTGAATTTTGGGAAACATATAAACCAAAACTTATTGAAACTGAAGTTCATTTATTTTCGGATGAATTGAAAGTAGCAGGCACTTGTGATTTAATTTGTGAAATTGAAGGTAAACTTTGGTTGCTTGATGTTAAAACATCTAACATGATGCATTCCACTTATGAATTACAAACCTCAATTTATGGTCAGTGCTATAAAGAATGTTATGGTAAAGATATAGAAAATTATGGTATTTTATGGTTGAAATCCTCCAAACGTAAATTCAGTAAAGAAAAAATGACTGGCAAAGGATGGGAAGTAGTTTTACCGGAACGCTCGCAAGAGGAAAACCTAGAGATTTTCAAAATGGTTAAACGTTTGTTTGATATAGAAAATCCACAAGATGCTCCTACCTTTACTGAATTCAAAACTGTGGTAAAAAGAGATTTGTAATATTTATGACAAACCCTATCCATGATTGGACTGATAGCTTTATTAAAAGAAATAGAAGGTACACCAAAAGCCATTTTTATGGCTGGTCCAGCAGGATCAGGGAAGTCATTTATATCCTCTAAATTAGTTCCCTCTAATTTTCAAACCATTAATGTAGACGATACTTATGAGGAATTATTAAAAGCCTCTGGTATTGGAATGAAGTTAACCCAAATGTCACCTGATGAATTAAAAAAATCAGGTGAATTAATGGGTCAAGCAAGAAGAGACACTGACGAAAAACTTAAAGCAGCATTAGCAAATGCTAATAACATTTTAATTGATAGTGTTGGAGGTTCTTCTAAAACATTACTTAAGAAAAAACAAGAATTAGAGAATTTAGGTTATCAAACGGCAATGATAATGACTTATGTATCGCCTATTACCTCATTAGAGCGTAATATGAAGCGAGACAGATCATTGTTGCCGAGTATTGTGATTCGTTCTTGGCGCGATGTAAATAAAAATATAGACACTTATAGACAAGCATTTGGAGGTAATTTTATATTATTAAATTTAGATCCTGATGATGCCAATAAGAATTTTGATGAAGAATACATTTATCAAACATTTATTAAACCTTTAGGCAAAATTGGTAAAGAAAAATCACCTGAGGAAATAGCTAAGTCAAAAGCAGAAACACAACAAATTTATTCAGACATTAAACAAACTCTTAACACACAACCAGAGTTTGATACTTTAGAATCAGCACAACAAAAAATAACTAACTTTATAAACAAATGAAAAAATTAATAGATTTATTAAACGAAATCGAAGAAAAAGACAACAAAAAAGTTGTTAAAGAAGAACCATCTGTAGTAGATGAGGTAGGAAAATTCTTTGTAGTTAAAAAACCTAAAAAAGGTATGACCAAAGAAGATATGGTTTATGAAGCTACTGTTTTTGATGAAGTAAAAATGGAAGAAGTAAAAGGTGTTTACAAAAACAAATCAGAAGCCAATCGTCATGCTACTCAATCTTTGATGGAATACGAAAAACAGCTCCAGGAAATGGAAGCCGCTGTTGAAGAGTTCCGTACCATGAAAAAAGAAATTGAGGAAAAAAGAAAAGCAGCAGCCGAAAAAGTTAAAAGTCTTCAATGATAAATCAAATCCTTGAAATATTATTTGAGGAAGACAATCCCCGTATTGTAGCCATCTATGGAGGAGGTTTTAAACCCCCTACCAAAGGTCATTTTGCTGTTGTTGAGAAAACATTAGCTGAATTTCCTGAAATAGATGAGTTAATAGTTTACGTTGGTGGAGGAGTTAGAGATGGTATTACTCAAGAAGAATCAATAAAAATTTGGGAAATCTATAAAAACTATCTTTCATCTAAAGTTAAAATTCTTCCATCTATTGCCCCTGTTAAATCTGTTTTAGATTATGCTAAAGAAAATCCCACAGATAAAATCTATTGGGTATTAGGGGCAAGAGAGGGTGATGAAGATGATATTAAAGATATTGAAAACAGAACAAGATCTGTTGAAAAATATCCTAACCTTGAGGTTAAAGTCATTACCACAAAAGGAGGAGTTAGTGGAACTAAAACAAGACAAGCCATTAAATCCGACAATAAAGAACAATTTCTCCATCTAATTCCAGATATTGATCCTAGAGAACAAGATCAAATATGGCATATTTTAAAACCAGCAATAAAAGAAATTAAAAATAAAAGAGCCGAAATCATTAAAGCCAAAAAAGCTAAAATGGAGGCCAAAAAATCCCTTGAGGAAGGATTTATTGAAAATACTCAAGAAAATATGAAAAAATTGCTTTTGGCAATAAAACAAGAAGGCAAAGAAACAAGAGATGCTTTCAAATTAGTTTTACAATCAGCCAAAGGCGAAATCCAATTGACTGATGAACAGAAAAAACAAATTGGAGATCAATTAAAAGATGTTTTAAAATCAATTGGTTTAATTAGTATCGCTATTCTTCCAGGAAGTTTTATTGTTGGTGCTTTAATTAAAATCTTTAAAGCAGAACGTTTAGTATTTCCATCTTCTTTATTACCTGAGGTAGGCGAAGCAAATCTTAAACCATACAAATGGGAAGAAGTAGATGTAGAAGGTTATTTTGTTTATACTAGTTTTACAACAGATAGTGAAACTGAATATGATGTAGATCTTGAATCAAGAACATATGTTGATGATGATTTCAATAACTTACGAGCTTTAGGAGTTGAATTTGCAGCTAAACCTAAAGGTGCTGAAGGTTCTTCAACTAAAATAGTAGTTAATAAAGGTGAACTTTATAGAGTAATGGCTACTATAGTAGACATAGTTAAAAAATATGTTAAAAAATCTAAAGCCCAAGTTATTTTATATTCACCTGCTAAAAAATCAAGTGAAGAAGATTTTGGGTCTCAAAGAGATAATTTATATAAAACTTTTCTTTCTAAAGCATTCCCTGGTGTTAAATTTGAACAAGAGGGAGAAATAGTAGCAGCTATTTTACCTAGTGTAAATGAGGGAACTTGTGGTTATGATACAGATGTAGCAACAGGTGAAAAATTAGATACACCTGGTGGATTAGAAGAAGGCAGAAAAAAGAAACCTGATCCTAAAAAAGGAACAGGTAAAAAACCAGAAGGATCAGGTCGTAGATTATACACAGATGAAGATCCTAAAGATACAGTAGGTATTAAATTTAAAACAAAAGAAGATATTGTTGATACTTTAAATAAAGCATCTTTTAAAGCAAAATCTCATGCTCGTCAATCTCAAATTATTAATTTAATTCATCAACGAGTAAGAGCTGCTTATGGTAAAGCAAAAGATCCTGAAGTAAAAGCTCGTTTAAAAAGAGGATTAGATTATATTGAATCACGTAAAGAGGCTTCTAAAGAAAAAACTGAACGTTTAAATAAAATGAAAGAAGCATCCGACCCACAAGCAGGTACAGCTTTACCTTATGGTTCAGGATTTGCACCCGTTAAAGAAAGTGATCCTTTTGGTTTAAATGAATTTGCAAAACAATTTGTAAAAGAAGTTTTTGAAGAGGGTTGGAATTTTGAAGAAGGGATGGTATCTTTAACCAAGTACATGATTGACAATGGGATGAACATTAAACCATTGCCTAAAATAAAGGTTATAGACAATGATAAAGATAATGCTTCTAAACTTTTGGGTAAAACAGCCCATTACGATCCAGTTGAAAAATCTATTACTTTGTTTACTATGAATCGTCATCCAAAAGATGTTTTACGTTCTTTTGCTCATGAAATGATTCACCACGAACAAAATTTGGAAAATAAATTAGGCAATATCAATACCACAAACACAAATGAAGATGGAGATTTACCTGAGATTGAAAGAGAAGCATATGAAAAAGGAAATATGATGTTACGCAATTGGGAAGATAGTATAAAAAATGTATAAGCTTAAGTTAACAAACATATATAAACAATTAAAGGAGGAAGAAACAGCCGCTCCAACTCAACAATATGAAATTTATTGTGATATGGATGGTGTTATTGCTGACTTTGATAAGCGATTTAAAGATTTAAACCCCGAAAAGTTAACTGCAGCCGAATACCAAGCCAAATACGGTATTGAAAAGTTTTGGGATTTTATTGATGAAGAAAATAAAGTAAAATTCTGGGTTGGTATTCCTTGGATGCCTGATGGAAAAGAACTTTGGGATTATATTAAAGATAAAAAACCAACCTTATTATCTGCTCCATCTAAAAAGCCAGCTTCTCGTTTAGGAAAAAGACTTTGGGTTAAAAATAACATCCCAGGAACTCCTTTAATTTTAGCATCAGCTGATAAAAAACAGAATTATTCAGGAAGAAATAAAATACTTATTGACGACCGCCCTGATAATGTTGACCAATGGAGATCAAAAGGTGGAATAGGAATATTACATACAAACGCACAAAATACAATTAATCAATTAAAACAATATGGCTTATAGACTAAGAGAAAATGAAGAAGATGCTCAATCAAGACTAGCTCTTGATTTTGATATTATTTTAACACCAAAAACCAGTGTTGAAGATGCTGTAAAAGCTTTGGAAAACATGGACAACTATGGTTCTTATGTTTCAAACATGAGAAATAAAGCATCTGTTGAAAAAGCCATTGAAGATTACTTTGGCCCTTCAGTACCAGCCAAGAAAAAAGCATTGGAAAAACAACTTGTTAAAACTTTTCCTCCAAAAACAAAACAAGCAATTGATGATTTAGTAAAATCAGTAACTAGCAGACCTAATCTTTTAAAATATGATGTTAAAGGAAATACTCTTGTATTCCCTAAAGGTTCTAACCCAGCAAAAGATTTAACTAAAAAAATCATTAAAACAGTAATGGATAGTGCTGGAATCGATTTTACAATAAAAGAAAAAGAATCAGTAAGTGAAGATTCAGTTACAGATAAAATTAAAAAATCACTCCAGTTTCAGGTAACCGGAGGTAAAAAAGGTGAACCAATGTCTAAAGGACAAGATTTACCTGCAAATACCAAAATTAAAAAATCCGAATTAAAAGAAATGATTAAGGAGGAAATTAAAAATCTGTTAAAATAAATGAAAAAAGATACGGTTTTAAAAAAAGAGTTCAAACATAGAGACGTAGAACGTCTCCGTAACCTTGTTCAAGGTAAATACGGAGAAAAAACTACTATGGGAACGGGTTATCAAAAAGCAAAAGAATTTCACGGTGAAGGTGATGTTTGGGAAGAAGATGGTAGAACTTGGACAATTAAAAATGGTCTCAAACAAAATATAACTAAATTAGATAAAGCAAAAGAAGGTATTGTTTTACCTTTATTTTGTCCTACTTGCTCTCGTACAATGAAACCACATTTGGACAAAAGATGGTTTGTAATGTATGGGCATTGTTTTGATTGCCAAGTAGATTTTGAAGCCCAACTTCGTAAAGAAGGTAAATTAGAGGAATTCGAAAAACAAGTAGTCAACCAACATTTAGAAGGTACAATCAAAGATTTTGAAATTTGGTTTGACGAATTAATAAATGAAAAAAACCAATTTATTACCGAGGCAGGTGATATTGAAAAGTGGGATGGTTCTGGGAAAAAACAGTTATTAAGATACAAAGAAGAAGCACTAGAATATCTTAAAAAACAGAAAAAAGAATAATGGAAATTACAATGTTGACAACCATCCTTGTTGCTTTAATTACAGCCGTGATTGGTCCTGCTGTTGTTGAATGGGTTAAAGCAAAACTGAAAAAAGAAGAAAGTAAAGAATCATTAGTTAAAGAAGCTATTGATTTAAATGCTTTAGTTGATAATCAATTAGATCATTTAATGGAGGAATTAGGTTGTGACAGAATTTGGATTGGACAATTTCACAATGGTGGACATTTTTATCCTACAGGAAAATCAATCCAAAAATTTTCTATTTTCTATGAAAAATTAACCCCAAACACATCCGCTATTCAGCATGTGTTTCAACAAATCCCTGTATCATTATTTCCAAAAGCTTTATCCAAACTTTATAAAGACGGTGAATTAGCTATTGTAAACTATAATACTGATGAAACTTATGATTTGAGTATGTTTGCTAAAGACTATGGTACTAAATCATTTTACATGCTTGCTGTAGATGATTTGGACGATCATTTTATAGGAGTATTAGGAATTTCATTTAATGATAAAGAACATAAATTATCCAAAGAAGAATGGATATTTATACGACAGAAAATAGGGGCGATTGGCTCACTTTTAACAGACTATTTATATAAAAAGAAATGAACAATATACAAAAAATCAAAGAATTTTTCTCTAAACCAGTAAATGAAGTTAAAACCGATAAATACGGTAATCATCTTGAACCTCAATTTAAAGTAGGTGATAAAGTAACATACTTAGGAAACCTCGGTAAAATTACTGGTGTTAATCAAGAAAGTTCAGGTGTTTATACTTATAATGTATCTTATGATAAAGGTATGGGAACAACCAAAGCAACTAATATTTCAAATAAAAGTGGGAATGAAATCAAATTAGCTGAAGCTATGGATTATAATGATCCTGTATTAATGAAAGCAAGAGCAGCAGCATTCCAAAGATCCCAACCAAAACCAGAACCTTCTAAACCTTCTATGTCCTTTAAAAATGCTGATAAAATTAAAACCCTTGAACGAGAAAGGGCTCAATTAATGAGGGATATGGAACAAGAAGCAGAACCAGAAGGTGGTCCTATTGCCGACAGATATGGTGCTTTGCTTGATAAAATTGATAAAGCAATTGCTAAATTAAAAGGACAACCAATGATGGAAAATCAATCATCAATTGAAAATATTAAAGTTGGTGATGTTTTAAATTTGAAAGATGGTGAAACCTGGAAAGTTATTAAACTTACAAATAATGGAGGAGTTTTAGCAGCACCTTTTGGAAAAACTAAAGATAGTTACATCTCTATAGCAATTGAATTTCCTGCTCATATTTTAAAAAATGAAGTAGTTTCTTTAAACGAAGCCAAATCATCAATTAAAGTAGGAGATATTGTAGGTAATACAGTTCAAGGATTTAACTTTAAAGTATTAGCAATTAATGGTGATAAATTAGAGGTAGAAGATACTAGAACAGGTAAAAAAATGACTACACACATAGATAATATGTATTTATCTACTGTAAACGAAGCCAAATCAGAAGACTCAGTAGATACCATCACAATGGATGTTCCTTTATTTATTCGTATGTTAGAATACTCAAGAGAAGATGCTTCTCAAGATGTTGATTTACATGCTGTTACTGAAAAAGCAAATAAATTAGGTAAAGAAAGAGGTATTTTATCTATTGAAGATTATGATGAAATTGTAGGTGCTGCTGAGGAAATTAAAGAAGTTAACTTAAAAGCATCTAAATTATCAACTGCTGAATACCAAAAAGCTAAAAAATTAAAAGATTTTAAAGCAAGCGATTGGAAATACGATTCTAAAGAAGATTTATATACTAAAGTAAATGAAGGTAAATTAACTGAAGCAAAATCATTTACAATAGATTCATACTCAGCTTCTGATTCAGATAAAATTACTGACTTTTTAACTCAAAATAATATTAATTTTAAAAAAGTAGGACCTAAAATTAAAATATCATTGGATAGAGATACTCCTAAAGCTTCTGTTATTTTATCTAAATTAAAATCATTAGCTAAATTTGATGAATTAAATGAAGCCGAATTAACCGAAGCATATGTTCCTTCAAACATTAAAGAATTTGCTAAAAGAAAAGGTGTATCTTCTTTAGTTAATAAAGTAGCTGGTTGGGCTGAAAAAGTAGGTAAAGGTATTAGAGGGGGAACAGCTATTGGTAAAAATTATGATACACTAATATTAGATATGGGTTACCAAACAGCCGATATCTACATTAATACAGAAGATGAAACCATTGAATTATATGGTGAACCAGTAAATAGCTTTCCTGAATTTAAACAAGTATATTTAGATAATCAAGAAGAATCAAATAATGGTTTAGAGGAAAGAATTGCTGAAGCATTAAACAAAATTAACGAGGAACTTTGTCCTGCTGGTAAAGCATACATCAAAAGAAGAAAAGCCGCTGGTGAAAAATCATCTGCTTACCTTTCAGGTCGTGCTGTAAAAGTATGTAAAGGCCAAATGTCAGGAAAATCAAAGAAAAAATAATGGACTTAACTAGACTACAAGAATTAGTATCCGAATCGTTACGTGACTGGTTTAAAAAAGAAGACTGGGTACGTATTGATACTCAAGGTAACATTACTGGTCCTTGTGGCACTATGAAAAAAGGCGATGCTACAACTCGTTGCTTACCTCGTAAAAAAGCCCAATCATTATCTAAAAAAGAACGTGCCAAAACCTCACGTAAAAAAGCTGCTGCCTCTCGTAAAGGAAAACAATTTGTAAAAAATACAGAAAAAGCAGAATACAAAAAAGGTACATATCATAAAAAATAACATATTTATAACATATACATTATGAAAAAATTTGACTTAAAAAAATTTTTAGCTGAAAATAAAGCTACTTTTCATTCTTCTTTAAACGAAGGAGATTTAATGAAAAGTGTAGGTAAAGGATTAGAATACGAAGCTACCGAAGAAATGATTCGCGATTATGCTAGTAGTTTATTGAATAATCTCAAAAATAGTAACCATCAATTTGACGATGTTGAAGATTACTTTGATTTCTATCTAAGAAATCCAGAAGATCTTCCAAAACCTATGGACTATAATTTCTTTAGAAATAATTACGATGATATTTTATCATTAGCTATGACTGGATTAGATGAAGGTAAAAAATCTAAAAAATACTATAAAGATGCTGAAGCCGATGATGCTGAACATATCAAAGCATTAGAAAAAGATATGAAAGATGATAAAAAAGCTTCTAAAATGAAAGTATCTGAATTAAAATCCAAAATCAAAGAAATGGTACTTTCAGAAATGAATTTAGATGTTGATAATATGGAAGATGCTCCTGAATCAGAAGTTGATTTCTTGGCTGAATTAGAAGGTATGTTAAAAGAATCACCGATGGATGATCCTCGTGTTGAAGAAATCATCCAAATGCTCAACGATATAGATGTTGATGGTGAAACTATGGAATATATTCTTCGTCAAGTAGGAATGGAAGATCAAATGGCTAGCCAGTTAGTTCGTAATAAAATGGAATTAGATTCTGTAAATGAAATGAAAACTATGCTGCACTCTAAATTTGATGAGGAAGGATACGAAGGCAGTGATGACCATTTCCAAGATACAATAGATGAATCTGGTCTTTGGCCTGCTTTAATGAAGTTTAAAGATGAAGGTTTCTCTTTAGAGCATGTTGTAGGATGGATTGAAGCCAATTGGTACATGATAAAAGAAGCTGACGAAAAAGCAGCCGAAGAAGAAGCAGCAGCTGACGTAACAGTAGACGATACTGAAACAACTGATGTTGAAACTACAGCCGAAGTAAATCCTAACGTTAAAGCAGTACAAGATTCATTAACACAAGCCCAAGCAGCAGCTCAAAAATTAGGTGATAAAAAATTAATTGACCAAATTGGTAATACAATTACCTTCTTCACTCGTACTCACGTTGTAGAAAAACCTGGTACTGTAGCTGAAGCTAAATCTATCGAATTACCCAATCAAGTAAAAACTCAAACAAATGCCGCTGTTACTAATACGGCAACAATGGCTAAACAAATATTGAATTTTTATGATCAGATTGCAGCTGGTGAAACCACAGAATTTGAAAAAGATACTAAATTCAAAATGGCTTTAGATAATCTTAAAGCATTAGCAAAAACAGGTGCTGTAGCTGAAATGTACATATCAGTAAACAAAAATACACAAGATGCTATTGATAAAAATGATTTAGAAAAAGCTAAAGAAATACATTCAAAAGCTAAAAAATTTATCAAGGATATGGAAGGTCAAGGTAGATTAGATCCTAGTGTAGAATTATCAATAGATAGTTATTATGAGGATGTTAAAGCTTTAGAAAAGAAATTTCCTGAATTAAAAGGCACTGTAACTGAATCTATGTTCCCATTGTTAAAGAAAATTTTAAAATAAAAGTATATGAACACACAAGAAATTTTTGAAAAAATTGAAGCCCTTTACGAGGAATTTAAAGCCGAACACGCTAAAACCTCTAAAGCAGCTCACGGTCGTGCTAGAAAAACCCTTGGTGAAATCAAGAAATTGGTTACCGAGTACAGAAAAGCATCAATCGAAGAAGACAAAAAGTAAATGATTAAAAAAGATTTACAAAAAGTAATTAGAGAGTTCCTGTCTAACAACAGGACTTCTCTTATTACCGAAGTTTCGGATGAAACACTAGATCTACAACAGAAATTTTTCAACGATATGCTTGTAAACAAAAGCAAAATCGTTCAACGATATGGCAAAGATGCCGAAAAGGTTATGAAAGGTAAAGCAATGAATTTAGCCAAAAAAGAAACCGAAAAAATGGAAAAACAAAAATTAAAAGAACTCGTTAGAAAATCATTAATGCAAGAAGCCGACATCGAAGTTGGTGCTGAAAAATTCATGGGTGAAAAAGATTTAGCCCAAGCATCCATGATGTTGGATGCCCTTGAAGATCAACTTAAAAACCATGATTGGTTTTATATGATGTCCGATGATCATAGGGCTTATACTAAAGGATCTGTTCAACAAAGTAAAATAAGAGGTATTATGAAAAACCTTGAGGATATTGGATATGGAGATGAAGCAAAATCTCTTTACAACCAATATGCCCCTTCTCAGTTTACTTTAGGTGAAGCAGCAGAATTTTCTAAAGAATATGATAATAATCCTGCTTTAAAAGGTGGTCAAAAGAAATTACCTGATGCCTTGCAAAAATCAATTATTGCTAAAAAAGGTGTTAAAGAAGGATATTACGGTACTACTAATGTAGAATCATATCTTGAAGCTATTGGATATGAATCATTTGAAGATTTCTTTGAAAACAATCCAGGAGGTGAAGATGCTTTGATGAATTGGATTGAAAGTGTTCCCGAATTTAGACAATCCCTTGAAGGTGCGGGTTTATTAAGTGAAGATCTTGACTTAGGTCATGAAGATAACGAACCCCATATGATTAAAGGTGAGTTATATAAAATAGGTAAATACGCTATGGAACTCTATCAAATGGTAGATGGTTTCGAAGGTAAAGGTGAAGTTGATTTCCCTGCTTGGTGGCAATCAAAAATTACCAAAGCATGTTCAATGATTGGCAGTGCAAAACATTATCTTGAGTTCGAATTAAAAGAACCAGCTATTGATGCTATGGTAGGTGTTGCTGCTGATGAAGATATACTTGACGAAAATATTGGTCAAGATGAAATGTTAGCTGCTAGATTATACAAAATTAAAAACTTTGTACAACCTGCTTTTTTTAAAAAAGTTAGAAGCTTAATCAACTCAGGTGATTTAGAAACAGCTGAACTCTTTATTTCAAGAATGGAACCAGTTGCTGCTAAAAACGATATGGAAATGGCTAAGATGATGGGTGATTTAGAAGATATTGATAAAGTAGAGGCTCAACGTCAAAGAGAAAAACAAATGGCTAATGTGTTTACTGAAAAAAAGTTAACTAAAGCTGAAAAAGCCAAAAAAGAAGACATAGTTAAAGGTATGAAAAAAAGCTTCAAAGGTGATGAATCAGCAATGTATGCTATTGCCACTGCTAAAGCCAAAAAAGTAGCCGAAACTATAGTTAAAAAATTAAAAAATGACTAAAGACGAATTAAAAGAGAAAATCAAGTCACTTGTTCAACAAGTGTATAAACCTGACACTTTGTCTATTGATACAAGTGAGAAAATCTCTTTAGATGCCCCCAAATTCCCAGTCTTAGAAAAATTCCCCGAATTAAAAGAAGTCATTGTTAATTTATTAACAGATCAATTCGAAATATTTATCACTGACATTCAATGGGTTGCTCCAAAACCAACTACTTTTAGAGTTATACTTGGAAATGGAGAACCTTTTATGTTAATTTATACTCCGCGAAGCTGGGTTGCTCAAATAGAAGGTAAAAAATACTATTTGCTAAACTTGAGTGAAGAAGAGTCCGCAACAGAAGCAATTTCAAGAATATTAGCCTATGGGACGCAAGAAGAAGCCACATCAGAAGAAGGATCAGCAGGCGGAGCCGAAGCAGGCGGAGCAGAAGAAGCCCCAGCAGAAGAAGCCCCCGCAGAAGAAACACCCGCAGAAGCATAATAAAATATGGCCGAATTAAATACATATGGTGATTTAAAAAAAGTAATTAAAGCAATTTCCACAAAACAAAAAGGTGAAAAAATAGGAAATATAGCATTAGATACAGTCATAGGATTTATACCTGGGGCTGATGTTGCTAAAACAACCTTTGATTTTATCAAAGCAGCAATTTCAAAACCAGATGCTAAGAAAACTAATACTTGGTTAGATAAATTAGATGTAGATGATGAAATGAGTGCTATTGTTGATGATACTGTGGAGAACGGATTTATGCAAGCAATGGCTAAATCAATAGAAGGAGAAGAAGATAATAAACCATTAGAACCAGATTTTAATATGAATGCTAAAATGGTTAACTATTTAAAATCAAAATACAGTGGTAGAACAATAACTGGAATAAAAGAAAACAAAATAAAAAAATCCGAATTAAAAAAGATAATTCGTGAACATATATTAAAAAACAAATGGACGCACTAGATATATTTTTTAAAAAATACAGTTACAAATTTCCAAAAGGGTATCCTGATATGAACGATGAACAGGATGTTTTATTATTAGAATCTATTTTGTTAAACGAATTTGGAATTGACCTTAATGAAGGATTTAATCCTTTAAAATTTTTTGATCTTCAAAAATATGGAGGTCCTAGATTAAAAAAAGTAGCCGATAAAATAAAAAATGGTGAACCATTTGATATGGTTAGTGGTGAACAAGTAGTTTTACTTTTCAACAAACCCGAATATGAACCTTTATTTGCTAACGCTGATATAGAAGGTTTAAAATCTTTAGCTAAAACTAACATTAATTCATTTCCTTTCTTTAAAGACAAAAATGATAAAACTTATGTTGTAGGTGATTTATTAAAAAATAGAGATTTTGGTGGTAAAGGAGGAGGTTCAGGAACTAGAGTAGAAGATATTGCTTTAGAAGATGTTAATAAAAAACTTCAAGAATTAGGTTCTATTGATGTTAAATTAAGTCCAAATGGAGAAGTTTACAAAGGTATTATAGGTGCTACTACAGTAAGTGGTACTCCTAAAGCCGACTTTACATTCAATGACGAAACAGGACCCGTAGTCTTTATCTCTCATAAAGATGGTAAAGGCCCTAAAGACTTCCAACAATACTCTGGATTTCAAGGTTTATCCGATTTCCCTGAAATAAAATCATTTGTTGAAGATGTTAGAGCAAAAACGGGTGGTGAACTTAAACCTGGAGATTCTTTTAGAAGAAAAATTCAAGACAATAACATTAAATTAAAAGCAGTTTATGGTTTAGATCAAAGTGTAGGAAACTATGGAAAAAACAATTGCCAAGTAATCCTCCAGGGTCCTATTGATTTAAAATTAGATACTAAAGATGATGTTTATTTAGTAGAAGCTAACCATAAAGTAATTAACCCTAATTTACCTGAAGGTGATTACGAACCTTATATGTATGTTACTTTTAGAAGCGACAGAAATAATGAAGGTGTAAAAAATGCTAGATTTGGAACTTATCCTGAAGCATACAAACGTAATGCTACTGAAATTTAAATATTTATAACCATGAACTTAAAAAAATTAATTAGAGAAGTTTTAGAAGGTAAGGAATGCTGCACAGCAACCAAACCAACTAAAGCGCCTATATTAAACGAAAGTTTAGCTCCGCGTGAGATATTGTCCGAGGGGTTACAATACCATATAGACAATAAAAAACCGCTTACTGAGCATGTATATCGTGCTGGTTCATCTAATTATTTTAATTTGTGGGCTGAAGCAAGATCTTTATATACTCGTGGTATTCTAGATTTTTCAGGCGATGATTTATCTATATTGACTGAAACAAATTTAGGTGAATTTGGTATTTACGAAGGTAAAAAAGTTCCATTAGATTTTATAATGGAGGAAATTGAAGAGGAAATAGACGAAGCTAAAAATACACCTTTAGATTCTGAAACCATTAAACAAATTAAAGATGATATTAAGGGTTTTCCAAAATATCAAAGAAGAGGATATGAATCTTTCAAAAAAGAAGTTCGTGAAAGATATAAAATAACTCCAAAACAATTAGAAGATATATTATCTGGAGATTTAACTGAAGCTAAAGAAAAAAAGAAAAATCCTCCTTTAAATAAACCAAAACGTGGTGGTTCTAAAAAGTTTTATGTTTATGTAAGAGACCCTAGAACTAAAAAGATTAAAAAAGTATCATTTGGTGATACCTCAGGTCTATCAGCTAAAATCAATAATCCAGAGGCACGTAGAGCTTTCTCTAAAAGACATGACTGTCCCAATAAAAAAGACAAAACCAAAGCATCTTATTGGAGTTGTAGGTTACCCCGCTATGCTAAATTATTAGGTTTAAAATCAAACTTTTCAGGATTCTGGTAATGAATAAATTAACAATTATATCGACTCAAAAATCAAATAACATGGAACAATTTGCAAAATTAATTTCGTTCTTGTTTCACTCTAGAACTCAAGCACATATCTTCCATTTACAAACAACATCATTTGCTGAACATAAAGCATTAAACGATTACTATGACAACATTATTGACATAGTAGATGGTTTAGTAGAATCTTATCAAGGTAAATATGGTATTTTAAAAGGATACTCTAGCTATTCTACTTTAGAATACACAGATAAAAACCAAGTAATTACTTACTTTGAATCTTTAGTAGATAAAGTTTGTGCTTTAAGAGATTCTGTAACCGATTCATATCTTCAAAACCAAATTGACAATGTTATGGAATTGTTAGAGTCTACTTTATATAAATTAAAATGCTTAAATTAATCTATATATTAAAAGAAATAGCAGAAAAAAGTAAAAAAACTAATGTCCCTGTAACTAAATATTTTACAAATCCACCAGTAGGATTTTTAATTGGTGGAGAAGATAAAGCAAGAAAAAAAAGTATAAAAACAAAACTAAATATATCTCAAATAGAACCAACCCAAGAGTTTGTTGATTTGGAAGGAGTAAAAGAATATTCTAAAAATCCTCCAACAGAATTACCTTTAGTTATAAAATATAATCATAATGGTGAAGATAGATATTTTGCTGTAAACCATACAAGAATAGCAGGACAAATACTTAATGGTAAAAAAGAAATTGATGTTATGTTAGTAGGATTTGAAAATGGGAATTTTTATAAATTAAAATGATTAAATTAATCAATATATTAGCTGAAGCAAAAAAACTCAAAGAAACTTTTGAGGAATTTGCTAAAACTAGAGGCGCAGGTGCTGCTAAAATAGCTGAAACAGCAGAAAAAAAAGGTGGTTTAGCACTTTTAACTTGGCACCATTTTAAAGTAAAAGCCCCTTACTATAAAAAAGCAAACGAGGGTAAAATGGACTTTAAAGAAGCCGAAAAAGAATTTAAAGAAACCTATAAAAAAATCTCATTAGATATGACCCAAATTGAATTTCAAAGAGAGGTTGGTCGTTTAGAGGTTTTAGGTGAACTTTTAATTAGAAATAAAAAATAAATTATGGATAAATTTGATTTAAAAAAATATTTAGCTGAAGGTAAATTATATGAAGCAGCAATGTCTTGCCCTTTACCTACCCAAGATTTAGAGTTAAACACTAAAAATAGAGACTCAGCTATTAAAGCAGACTATATTAAATATGGTCCTTTAAATGTTGATGAACCCGGTGATTATTGGGAAGAATTAGCTGAACATTGGGGTACTACTGTTGAAGCCGCTAAACAATCCCTTTGTGCTAATTGTGCTGCTTTTGATATTTCTCCAAGAATGGAAGATTGTATGCCCGGTCCTTTATCCGATGAAGATGGAAAATTAGGATATTGCTGGATGCATAGTTTCAAATGCCATTCAGCTCGTACTTGTAGAACTTGGGCAAAAGGTGGTCCTATTGTAAAAGACACTATTTCTTACGAGTGGCAAGAACGTAAAGAAAAGTGAAACCATACACAGATATAGAAGTTACTGACTCTTATATTATTCGTGAATTCAGCGAAAATATAGACCCAATAGAACTTTTATGGCATCGTGATGATGAAAATAGAACAGTTGAAATAATAGGGAAAACAGATTGGAAATTACAACTTGACAATCAACTTCCAACTTCTATAAATCAACCCATATTTATACCAAAACACGAATGGCATCGTGTTATTAAAGGAACAGGAACACTAAAACTGAAAATATATAAATCATGATTTTAACAGAAGAAATATTATTACTTCAAAAAAGAGCAGGTATTATTACCGAAGCCGAATACAAACAAAAACTTTCTGAATTAGAAGACGAAGATTCTAGCATTGATGATGCTATTGAAGGTGGAGCTAGCCAATTAGCTGATTTAAGTTCTTTAGAAAAAGAAGAATATAAATTATCTGTAACTACTGAAGGAGAAGTAATAACAGAATCTGTAACTGGTTTAGTAGTAGGTGGTTTATTAGCTGCTCCTAAAATTCTTGAATGGATTGGAAAATCTATAAATTGGGTAGCTAAAAAATTAGCAGGAAAAGATGAAGTCAAAATTGCTTCTTGGATAGAAAAAAATGCCCATAAATGGGAAAAATTATATATTAAAGTCCTTATAGCAGGCCTTAAATTTACAGGGTTTGCTTCTAAAATTTGGAAAAAAGAAGACGGTGATATTGATGAACAAAAATTAGTAACAACAGCTCAAGTATTGTATGTTATTATATTAGCTGTAGCTGCTGGCACTGCTGTAAAAACCGTTTTAAGCCCAAACTCAGCTATAGTTAAAGCTTTAGAAGCTACTTTTGGTAGTGTTAAAGTAGGAGAAATAATTAGCTTTTTAGGTAAAATAAAAAGTCAAGTTAAAGTAGCCTAATTTATAGACGGATTCATAGCCCGTCGCTTAAAAAGAATTTTTAGAGAGCTGTGGCCTCAATTTTGAGACCACAGCTTTTTTTATTATATTGAAACGTTAAACATATGGCAAAGAAAATTATAATCGTAGGAGCAGGTGTAGCAGGTGTTAATGCTGCCACTAAATTAGTTGACAATGGTTATCCTGGTAAAGATATTACCGTTATTGATATGGGTAATGATCCTTACAACAGGAAACCTGAGGAAGTAATGACTGGATTTTTAGGTGCTGGAGGTTGGTCTGATGGAAAACTGACTTACCACACTGAAATTGGAGGTCAATTATCCAAATATGTTGGCAATATTAAAGCCATGAAATTGATGGATGAAGTTATTAACAACTTTAAACGTTTTCATCCTAAACCAGAGGAAGTACAATGTTCAAATCCAGTAGAGGAACCTGAATTTATTAAACCATATTTTGGACTAAGACTATTTCCTGTATGGCATGTTGGTACAGATTATCTTCATGAAATTGGTAAAAACTGGTACGATTATTTAGTATCTAAAGATGTACAATTTATTTGGAATGAACGAGTATTTAAAGTTGATTTTGAATCTAATTTAGTTTATGTAACTGTTAAAGGTAAAGAAGGTCAATATGCTCTTGAATATGATGAATTGATTTTTGGTGTAGGCAAATCAGGTATTGATTTTGCTCAACAAATTCAAGAAGAATATCATTTGGAAACAGAACCAAAATCAGTACAAATTGGTGTTAGATTTGAAGCACCACAAAAACATTTCCAAAAACTGATTGACATTAGTTATGATTTCAAATTATATCGTAAGTTTGAAGACAAGGGTGTTTCATTACGTTCATTCTGTACTAATAATAATGCTGCTTATGTTGCTGTAGAAAAAACATACGGTGATTTATCTTATAATGGTCATGCTAAAAAAGACCCTAAATACAGAAACAATATGACTAATTTTGGTATTTTGATGGAAATTCAAGGTATTAAAAATCCATTTGAATGGTCACGTAATGTAGTAAATAAATTACAATTTGGAGGAAGAGGTTTGTATTATTCACCCTCTCGTATGCCTTCTAAAACATCTGAAGGTGAAAAAGTTAATGCTTTTCAAATAGAATTTTTAGATGGTGTAAAAGAAATTATGGGTGAATATTGGAATTATATTGAAAATTTTATTGAGGATATGAAAAAAGTATTTCCAACACTTAAAGATGATTGGGGTGTTTATATTCCTGAGGTAAAATATCTTTCACCTGAACCTTTAGTTTATTATAGTGATTTAGCTCTAGTTGACTATCCAGATGTTCATTTTGTAGGTGATGCTCTTTCAGCTCGTGGTATTACAGTTTCAGGAGCACAAGGAATATTGGCTGTTGAAAAGTTAACAGATAAAAAAGATGCTTGGACAGATGATTGGGATAATCATTTCGGAGATATAGTTCGCTGGTAATAATTTGGAAAAGCAAATAAAATTTATTATATTTAAGTTATGAATCAAAAATATCAACAAAGTAAAAAACTAACAAAAGCAGACGGTACTGTTGCTTGGGTTTGGGAAGGTAAACTTCATAATTGGGATGAAGCAGCATTGGTAAATCCTGATGGTAAAAAAGAATATTATATTCATGGAATAAAATATACTTTGGATGGTTGGAAAGAAGCAAGACGCAATCGTGAGGGTTTACCTTTTTACAAACAATCAGGAATGAATATAAGGAACTAACCTTTTCAGGGAAGTCCTCATATTTATAACGGATGAAACAATGTGCTAAATGTAAAATTTATTATGAATTAAACTCCTTTCCTAAGGATTGTAGTAAAAAAGATGGTCATAAATCTTACTGTTTTCCTTGTAATCGACAAGTGGTAAATAAATCTACCTTAAAACGAAAAGATAAAAGACACCAAACTAATATTAAGGATAGGGATTTAATAAGTGAATACAATAAACAATATTACGAAAAAAACAAACAACAATATCAAGAATATTTTAAAAATAAAATGAAAACAGATATAAATTTTAGATTATCTGTTAATTTTAGATCTAGAATAGTATCTGCTTTGAGAAAAGGAAGTAAAAAAACATCTTCTTCTGATTTATTAGGTTGTTCAATTGAAGAATATAAAATATACTTAGAAAAACAATTTGATGAAAATATGAATTGGGATAATTATGGTTCATATTGGGATATAGATCATATTAAACCTTGTGCTATGTTTAATTTAACTTCTTTAAATGAACAAAAACAATGTTTCCATTATTCTAATACTCAGCCTTTATCTAAAAAGGAAAATCAAATCAAAAATAGATTTTATAAAGATTTGAAATCTTAATTTTTTTCATATATTTATAACAAAATAAAAAATGGATAATTTTGATTTAAAAAAATACTTAATAGAAAATAGATTAGGTGAAGATAGAAGTAAAAGTAACCGATTTATGGGTATATTTGGCCCAAGTAAAGAAGTATTTCAACGAATAATCAAAAATATAGACTCTTCAGAAATCGAAGAACTAATTAAATACACTGAATCTAATGGAGATAAAGTAGAACGCAGTGGGAAAAATGCTTGGGGGATAACAAAAGAAAGTGGTGAAAATGACCAATCCGTTTGGCAGTATTTAGATGGTGTTTTATATTTTATAAATCCAAATTACTCTTCTATATATGATGAGTATATTAAAAAAATGTAATTTAAAAAATATTTAAAATTAAGCTTGGGAAACCAAGCTTTTTTTATTATATTCATATTATGAAAATAGGACTTTGTGGAACAATGAGTGTAGGTAAAACTACATTAGTAAATGCTTTGAAGGAATTACCTGAATTTGCAGATTATAATTTTGCTACTGAACGTTCAAAATATTTACGTGATTTAGGAATTCCATTAAATACTGATTCAACAGTAAAAGGTCAAATTGTATTTTTAGCTGAACGTGCTGCTGAATTGATGAATGAAAATATTATTACAGATAGAACTGTAATTGATGTAATGTCATTTACTAAAGCAGCTCAATCAATTAATTACTATGAGGCAGAAACATTTTGTGATTTAGCAAAAAATCTACTTCATGAATATGATTTTATATTTTATGTTTCTCCAGTTGGTGTTGAAATGGAAGACAATGGTGTTAGAGAAACTGATTTGAAATATAGAGAGGTAATTGATGATCTTATCCAGCTGAATTTAGAAAGAAACAAACATCGTATTAAAAAATTAGTAGAATTGTCAGGTACTACTGAGGAACGTATTGCGAAAATGAAAGAAACAATTTTCGGATAATATGTATAATCATGAAGAAATCTGAATTCGTTAAAGAAATTAAAAATTATATCTACGAAATTTTATCCGAGGATTCTACAACTATTATAGCTAGTACTTCTCAAGATGAAGAAAATGCTGTAAAAGCTAATCCTAAAATAACAGGTGATGTTAAAAAAGGAGCTTTAGACGCTCTCAAATCCGCAAAACCAGGACAACAAATTACCATTCCTGTTTCTGAAGAAGTTCAATCAACAGATCCTGCTGTTAAAAAAATTGAAGATAAAATGGAAAAGGATCCTGAGTTTCTTAAGAAAACTAAAGAAGCTATGGCTAAAGCCGAAAAAGGAGACACCACAGATTTAGCTATGATGATGGCAGGATTTGGTAAAATGTTTGAATCAGAAGAAGATAAAGAACCTACTAAAGCCGAACTTGAAAAAGAAAAAGTAAAAGGTGCTCCTTCTAAATTCAAAGTATCGAATTCTGAATTTGAAGATTTTAAAGATAAACTTAAAAACTTAGTTAAAAAAATTAAGGCAATGGAATCAGGGGAAGAAAAAACCAAAAAGATGGCTGCCTTAAAACAATTTATTAAAAAACCTGAATTAGTTAAAGCGTTTAAAGAAAGAGACGTTAAAATTGATACAGGTGGATTGATCGATTAATTTAAATGAAAATAGGTTTTCCCTACATAATAATTGCAATACTAATTGCAATAATAATCTGGCTTACTAAATGTAGTGGTGATACTATTGTAACCAAAATAGATACCCAAACAACTATAAAATATAAATGGGATACTTTTACTAAAAAGGAAACTGTTTATAAACCTAAATGGGAAACAATCTATTTAATAGATACTATTCACGATTCAATTCCAGTATTTGAAAAAATTCCTTTTGTATTAACTAAAGATTCAATGGTTGTAAAAAATGATTCCACAGACATTAAAGTAGTTTACGAAATTGTTAGTGAAAATCCTTTGTACAAAATTGATAAAAAATTAGATTATAAAATTAGATACAAAGAAATTGAAAAAATAATAACCAAAGAAGTAGTTAGAAAACATGCTTTATTTGCTGGTCCTTCTATTGGTGTAGGTAAAAACACAGGTTTTGTTTCTCTAGATGGTTTATATGAAAGAAATGGTAAAATCATCTACAGAGTAGGAGCAGGAGTCAATAACCAGTTTCGACCTATGTTGAAGGCAGGTATTTATTGGCAAATCTCCAAATAATATGAGTCAAGATTTAAAACAAATAATTAGAGAAGAATATCTAAAGTGTGCTCAAGACCCTGCTCACTTTATGAAAAAATATTGCCACATTCAGCATCCTCAACGTGGCAGAGTAATATTCAATTTATACCCTTTTCAGGAAAAAACATTACGTTTATTTAGAGACAATCCTTATTCAATTGTATTAAAATCTCGTCAGTTAGGTATTTCAACATTAGCTGCAGGTTATTCTTTGTGGTTAATGTTATTCCATAAAGATAAAAACGTACTTTGTATTGCAACTAAACAAGAAACTGCTCGTAACATGGTTACGAAAGTTAAGTTTATGTTTGATAATTTACCTTCATGGTTAAAAATAACAGCAGAAGAAAATAATAAATTATCATTACGATTAAGTAATGGTTCCCAAATTAAAGCTACTTCAGCAAGTTCGGATGCAGGTCGTTCAGAAGCAGTATCTTTGTTGATAGTCGATGAGGCAGCATTTATTGAACAAATTGGTGAGATTTGGGCTTCAGCTCAACAAACATTAGCAACTGGTGGTGGTGCGATTGTATTATCAACCCCTTATGGTACAGGTAACTGGTTTCACAAAACATGGGTTTCAGCTGAATCTCAGGAAAATGACTTTTTACCTATTAAATTACCTTGGTATGTACATCCTGAACGAGATGAAGCTTGGAGAAAAAGACAAGATGAATTACTTGGTGACCCTAGATTAGCAGCACAAGAATGTGATTGTGATTTTAGCACCTCAGGTGATGTTGTATTTTATCCTGAATGGATTGAATTTTTAAAACAAACAACAATTAAAGATCCATTGGAACGAAGAGGTGCTGATCAAAACTTGTGGATTTGGGAACCAGCAGATTACACTAGAGAATATATGATAGTAGCTGACGTTGCTCGTGGTGATGGTAAAGATTCATCTGCAGCTCACGTAATTGATATTGCCACTAATACACAAGTTGCTGAATACAAAGGACAATTACCTCCTAAAGAATTTGGTTTCTTTTTAGTAGGTTTAGCCTCCGAATACAATAATGCAATGTTAGTGGTTGAAAATGCCTCTGTTGGTTGGGCAACATTAGATGCAATCATTGAAAGAGGTTATCGTAACTTATATCACTCACCAAAATCAGATCAATTGACAGCCGAATCCTATTTAAGGGTATTTGAAGGCAGTTCTGATATGACTCCAGGTTTTACAATGTCTTTAAGAACAAGACCTTTAGTAATTAACAAATTTAGAGAATATGTTGGTGATAGATCCGTAACAATCCGCTCAAAAAGATTGTTAGAGGAAATGAAAGTGTTTGTTTGGAAAAACGGTAGACCTGAAGCTCAATCTGGTTACAATGATGATTTGGTAATGAGTTTTGGTATAGGAATGTTTTTGAGAGACACATCACTTAAATTCCAGCAAATGTCTCATGATATGACTCGAGCTACACTTGGAAGTATGAAAAAAACTACGTATACTGGTGCATACGGTTCCAATCAAAATAAAAATCCTTTCCAAATAGAAAACCCATATGGAGGATTTGAAGACATTAGTTGGATATTGTAATATTTATAATATATAAATTTTAAAAAATGGCAGACAAAAATCTATTCACCCGATTACAACGACTGTTTTCAACAGACGTTATTATAAGAAATGCGGGTGGTAATGAATTAAAAGTAATGGACGTGGATTCAATCCAACGTTCAGGAGACATAGCAACAAACTCCTTAATGGATAGATACAATCGCTTGTACTCTCCAGCATCAACCTCTCTCTTAGGTGCCCAATTAAATGTAAACTGGCAGTACTTAAGAACCATGGTTTATTCGGATTACGATAACATGGATTACGATGCTATTGTTGCTTCTGCCTTAGATATTATTTCCGATGAATGTACCTTAAAAAATGATATGGGTGAGGTACTCCACATTAAATCAAGTGATGATGATATTCAGCAAATACTTTATAACTTGTTTTATGATGTATTAAATATTGAATTTAATTTATGGAGCTGGATTCGTCAAATGTGTAAATACGGTGATTTCTTCTTAAAACTAGAAATTGCTGAAAAATATGGTGTTTATAATGTTATTCCTTACACTGCTTTCCATATTGAAAGACAAGAAAACTATGACAAAGAACATCCCAATGCTGTAAGATTTAAATACTCACCCGAAGGTATTTACGCTGGAGGTTCAGGTTATTATGGTACTCCTAATCTAGGAACTTTCGATAACAATCCAGGTGTTTATTTTGATAATTATGAAATGGCTCACTTTAGATTGTTAACTGATGTTAACTATCTTCCTTATGGTCGTTCATATTTGGAACCAGCTCGTCGTATCTTCAAACAGTATGTGTTGATGGAAGATGCTATGTTGATTCACAGGATTTCACGTAGCCCTGATCGTCGTATTTTCTATATTAACGTTGGTTCTATTCCTCCTAATGAAGTAGAAAATTTTATGCAGAAAACAATTTCTACAATGAAACGTACTCCTTTAATGGACAGCCAAACAGGTGAATATAACCTTAAGTACAACATGCAAAACTTACTTGAGGATTTTTATATTCCGATTAGAGGAAATGATGTTTCTACTAAAATGGAAACAACTCCTGGCTTACAATATGATGGTATTCAAGATGTTACTTACTTAAGAGATAAATTGTTCGCAGCCCTTAAAGTACCTAAAGCATTTATGGGTTATGAAAAAGATTTAACTGGTAAAGCAACATTGGCTGCTGAAGATATTCGTTTTGCTCGTACAATTAATCGTATCCAGCGTATTACCTTATCAGAATTATATAAAATTGCTTTAGTACATTTATATTCACAAGGTTATACAGGTGAACAATTAACTAATTTTGAATTAGATTTAACAACACCATCTATTATCTACGACCAAGAAAAAATTGCATTGTTAACTCAAAAGGTAGACTTGGCTCAAAAGATTATGGATACTAAATTGTTACCTACTGATTGGATTTATGATAATATTTTCCACTTGAGTGAAGACCAGTACGATGAATACAGAGATTTAATTGTTGAAGATCAAAAACGTGCCTTTAGACAAAAACAAATTGCTGAAGAAGGTAATGATCCTAAAGTAACAGGTAAATCATATGGTACTCCTCATGATTTAGCATCACTCTATGGTAAAGGAAGAATGTATTCCGAACCTGAAAATGTACCTGTAGGATATGGTGATGATATTAAATTGGGTCGTCCTGAAGAAAAATCTACTAACCGAAATACACAAGATGATAACTTTGGTAAAGACAGATTAGGTGCTAAAGGTATGAATGATAAAGATAATGAAAATGAACAAGGTGGTATTAATCCTGAATATAAAGGTGGTTCACCATTGGCTTTAGAAGCAAAACAAATCTATCTTAAAAATAAATCCTTGATTGAAAGTTTAGGCAAAAAATCATTTACAACAGATTCTTCCTCAGAATCCTCATTGTTAGATGAAAGTAAATTGAAGGAATAAAAATCTTTATATATTTATAACAAAACCTTTTGGGAATGAATATTAAACATTCTAAGTATAAAAACACTGGAATCCTGTTTGAACTTTTAGTTAGACAAATTACCGCTGATACCTTATCCGGTAAAGATTCTAAAGCAACAGGTATCCTTAAAAAATACTTTGTAAAAACAGAATTGGGAAGAGAATACAAATTGTATGAAACTCTAACCAAACACAAAAATTTAACCGAAGGCAAAGCAGAGGTTGTAATTAATTCCGTTATTGATTCTTCTAAACATTTAAATAGAGGTGCTTTAAAAAGACAAAAGTACAATCTAATTAATGAGATCCAGAAGTATTATAACTTAGAGGAATTCTTTAAAACCAAACTCCCTAATTACAAAACTCACGCTGCATTATATACGTTATTAGAAATATATAACAGCGAAAATTTATCCAACCCCGACCAAATTATTTCCAATAAAATTGCTATTTTGGAAAGTTTAACTACCAAACAAGTTGACAAGAAAAAGGTAGAGGATGAATTGTTGAATGAATTCCAATCCTACGATAAGGATATCAGAATTTTGACATACAAAGTAATGTTGGAAAAATTCAATGGTAAATATGCTTCGTTAAACGAAAACCAAAAACTAGTTTTAAAAGAATTTATCAACTCAGTTGATTCAACCCCTAAATTAAGAGATTTTTACAATACTAAAATTGCAGAAATAAAGTCTGAATTAACTGGGTTATCTAAAAAAGTTACTGAAAAAGCTGTACAAATTAAATTACATGAAGTAACTAATTTATTAAATCCATTAGGTAAAACATCTAATGTGGGTAACGATGACTTAGTTAATTTATTACAATACTACGAACTTTTAGAAGAACTTGTAAAAATACATGGGTAATTTTAAATACAAATTAAAAGAAGCAGAAATTGGTGATACCAAAGTGGTAAAAGGTACTAAATATACCGTTACCAATATTGATCCTGAAACTGGAAGAATTGAATGGAGTGTCGAAAGTGCTGCTGATTTTGAAAGTGTATTTGAATTCTTAGCTAAATCAACTAAGTTCTTTGATGAATTAATTACCACTCCAGAGGCAAAAGGTGATTTTAAATTAAGAGAATTAGCCACTAAAGTAAGAGAAGCATTTAATGCTTTACGTACTCATTTGAGAAAAAATTATCCTGATGTGTATGAAAGAATAAAAATGATATCTGAAACCTCTACTTTATCTTCTAATTCATTTTTTACTTCAGGTGGTGAGGGAGAAAACCATACAGGTCCTTCACCTCGTAAATCAACTTATGGAGCTTATACGCAAGTAGGATATAAAAAAGTAAACGAAGGTCCTGGAGCTACTTTAGGTCCTGGCCCTAAAGCAGGTCCTGAAGGTGTTAAGAAAAACATGTATGTAACTAAATTTAAATACAAGTTAGTTGACCAACCTGCCTTAAATAAAGCAGCCAAAGGTATAGAGGTAAAACAACTCTGGACTGAGGCAAATACGGATGTAGAAACTTATTTACAAGATGCAGCAATAAATGATCCTAAAAATAAAAAATTTGTTGCCTCTCGTATATTGGCTTTTGATGAATTAGAGAGAAAATTAAACCAATTAGTACCTTTACTCCAGCAAGCTAAACACAAAACATTAGATTACTATAAACAAAATCCTGCCTCTTTTAGTGTTGTTTATGGTACTGATTTAGCAAACGATTATTTAACTGATTTAATAGAACTATTTAAAGACTAATATAATGGAAAAGACCTTACAACAACAATACAACCTTATTAAAGAAGGTAAAGGAAGCAAAGATGACTTCTTAAAGAGTGCTCGTAGAGTATTCCCTGAATACATTACCTCTTTAACTGATTATAAAACAGCCGTTCATATTTTGAAAGGTAAAAGTGTTTTATCTGAAGGTGTAGGAGGAATTGTTACTCAAAACCCCATCCAACCAGATTGGTTTAAAATTTTCAAAGACAATATCAAAGAAGCCGTTGGTGTTAAAGATAAAGAAGAATACGGTGACACTAATACTTTTAAAACAAGTAAAGAAACAGCCGAAATCTTGAAAAAAACCAATTACGATAATGCTGATCCTAAAAACATCGATAATGTTTATGGTCAATCATTTTTAATGGGTTACTATACTGAAATGAAAGATCCTAAGAACGCTGATAAAACAGTTGATGAATTAAAAGCTATCGTATTAAAAAATATGGCTAAAGATGTTAACTACTACCACACAGAAACCTCTTTCGGTGTTAAAGGAATTGGTTATAAAAAAGATGTAGTTGGTGGAGGTGAGCCAAAAGCACCTAAAGGCAAATACAAATCTTCAGGATACGGTGATTTAGAAAAATAATATGAAACAAGTATTAATTGAAACCATACCATTTTCTGTCTCTAGACAGCAATTACATGAGGGTGTTAAAGCACCTTCGGGTAATCCTTTAGTTGAAGGAATACTTGCAACAGCCGAGGTAAAAAATGGTAATGGTAGATATTATCCAAAAGAGTTATGGCAAAGAGAAATTGATAAGTATCAAGAGGCTATTAAAAACAACACCTCAACAGGTGAATTAGATCATCCTGAATCATCAATTATTTCTCTTAAAAATGTTTCCCACATTATTAGACAAGTTTGGTGGAATGGAGATAAAGTAATGGGTAAAATAGAAATCCTACCTACCACTTCAGGCAATATTTTAAAAGCCCTTATCGACAATGGAGTAACCGTTGGTGTTTCCTCTCGTGGAATGGGCTCTTTAAAACAAATTGGTGAAACATTAGAGGTACAAGATGATTTCGAATTATTGTGTTGGGACTTTGTATCAACCCCCTCCAATCCAGGTTCATATATGCATTTAGTTAAAGAAGGTAAAGAAGTATCAACTTATCAATATGGTAAAGTTAATACCTTGTTAACTGAAATTTTATGTGCTAACGGAACCTGTCCTATATTTTAAGTACCCCTCCTTGGATAGTATCCTTGGACCAACCCTCCCCTAAAAAGGAGGGTTTCATATTTTCGCGACTTTAAAGAATCCCCATATATGTATATTAGAATATGCGATCTCTATATCGCATCGATTGAAAATATTCTATTACGCTTCGACCTTCGTCAGTCACTAATAAGCGTACTTCCAACAAAAATTATTTGAGGACAAAAAACAAACAAAATGGCAAACAGAGACTTACTTAAAGAAGCCATTGCCGATGCTAAAGCTGTTAAGGAAACAGCCATCGCCAATGCAAAGGCTGCTTTGGAAGAAGCTTTTCGCCCCCACATGCAAGAACTTTTAGCTCAAAAGTTAAAAGAAATGGATGAAGCGGACGAAACTAATGAAGAAGTAACCGAAATGAAAGAAAAGGAACTTGAAGAAATGTACAGCACTACTGAAGAAGGTATGGACACAGCCGAAGAAGGTAGTGAAGTTGATCTTGAAGAACTCCTAAAAGAACTCGATTCCTTAGAAGAAGAATCTACAGAAGAAAGCCTTTATGAAGCAGAAGATGAGCTTATCAATAACCCTGGAGGTGCTGGTAACTTACCTAAGTATGCTGAAATGACAGAGGAAGAAGATGTAGTTGCTTCTGAAGAAGAAGAAATCGATCTCGAAAACATGAGCGAAGATGATTTAAAATCATTTATCGAATCAGTAATCTCCGACATGGTAGCCGCTGGTGAATTAGAAGCTGGTGATGCTGCTGAAGAAGGTGATGAAAGTGATGAAGAGAAAAAAGGTGAAGAAAGTGCTATGGCTCCTGAAGAAGACGTTAACTTAGAAGAGTTAATGAATGAAATCAAGAAAGCCAAAAAAGAAAAAGCCGAAAAAGAAGAAAAGAAAGAAATGGAAGAAATGAAGAAAAAGTTAGACGAAGCTTATTCTGTAATTGAAACCATCAAATCTGAACTTGCTGAAGTAAACTTATTCAATGCAAAGTTACTTTACACCAACAAAATCTTCAAAGCTAAAAACTTGACTGAAAGTCAAAAAGTAAAAGTATTGGCTGCTTTCGACAAAGCCGCTAGTGTTAAAGAAGCTAAACTTGTTTACGAAACTCTTTCTGAAGGTTTCACTGAAAAGAAAACCAACATTAATGAGTCAGTAATTAGAGGATCTGCTTCTAAACCTGCTGGTGTTGCTGAAAAGAAACCAATTCTTGAAGTAAATGACCAATTTGCCCGTTGGCAGAAATTGGCCGGAATTAAGTAAAACAAACAATTAACAACAAACAAAAACAAAAAAAAAATTTAAAACAATGTCACACGTACAACAACTTTTAGAAAGCGCTGCAGGTTCTTGGAAGAGCTTGCAAAGCGATGCCGCTAAATTAGCTGGCAAATGGACCAGAACTGGTCTTTTAGAAGGTTTAGGTGAGACTGACAAAAACAACATGTCAATCCTCCTTGAAAACCAAGCAAAACAATTAGTAACTGAAACCAACACCATCGCTTCTAACTCTTCATTCACTTCAGGTGGACAGGGTGAAAACTGGGCTGGTATTGCTTTACCTTTGGTTCGTAAGGTATTCGGAACCATCGTAGCTAAAGAATTTGTTTCAGTTCAACCTATGAACATGCCTTCAGGTCTCGTGTTCTTCTTAGACTTCCAATATGGTAACTCTAAGACTCCTTACACTGCTGGTCAGTCACTTTATGGTACTAGAGATACTGCTTCTCAGTTCCCCTTCGAAACTTTAGACACTACCGGTGGTCTTTATGGTGCTGGTCGTTTCACTTACGCTACTAACCAATTCTCTAGCTCAGTTATCGCAATGACTGGTTCTATTGGTGGTGGTGCTTTACCTACTGTTGCTGCTGGAACAGGTACTGTAGTTACTGCTTCTTGGCAAGAATTGAATTTCGATTCTGCTTATTCTTCTTCAGTTATTACTAACCAAATCTACAAAATCACTTTCAATGCTACTGCTTCTATGCCTTCATTTGACCAAGATGCAGTTCGTGGTTTCGTAGGTTCAGGTTCAACTGCAGGATTTAGTGCCGCATTCTCACCAGCTAACTTGTTGCCTCAGTTCACAACTTACAACTACACTGCTGGTACTATCTCTATGTTCTACACTGCATCTGCAACTGCAACTTGCTCTGGTTCATTAGTAGTATTCTATCAGAAGTCAACTTCACAAAATGGTATCAACGTAACCTCAGGTAATAACCAAGCTTCTGCTGTTGGTGGTAACCAATCAGGTCGTGGTGATTTCGAAGCTGATGGTGCTTTCTCTATCCCTAACGCCCAGAGCGCTACTCAAATCGTTATCCCTGAGATCAACGTTAAAATGCAATCACAGCCTATTACTGCTAAAACCAAGAAATTGAAAGCAGTATGGACTCCTGAATTTGCTCAAGACTTAGCTGCTTACCAGAACATCGATGCTGAAGCTGAATTAACCAACATCATGAGCGAGTACATTTCTATGGAAATTGACCTCGAAATTCTTGATATGTTGATTGAAGATGCTGCTGCTGCTACTGAATACTGGAGCGCTGTATCTAACCAAACTATCACCTCTAACGGTGTTATCGGTACTTCAAACTACTACAACACTCAGGGTCAGTGGTTCCAAACCTTAGGTACTAAGATCCAGAAAATCAGCAACAGAATCCACCAGTTAACTTTACGTGGTGGTGCTAACTTCTTAGTAACTTCTCCAACTATCGCTACTATCCTCGAATCTATCCCTGGATTTGCTTCTACTAACAACGGTGAAGCTGATCAAATGGAATATGCTTTCGGTGTACAGAAAGTTGGTGCTGTAAACGGTCGTTACAAAGTTTACAAGAACCCTTACATGACTGAAAACTTGATCCTTATGGGTTACAGAGGCAGCCAGTTCCTCGAAACAGGTGCTGTATTTGCTCCTTACATCCCCTTGATCATGACTCCTCTTGTGTACGATCCTGATACCTTCACTCCTCGTAAAGGTCTCTTGACTCGTTACGCTAAGAAGATGTTACGTCCTGAATTCTACGGTAAGATCTATGTTAGTGGCTTGAACACTATCTAATCATAACCTGAAAGGATAAACAACTCTCACAAAAGGGCCTAGATTTTTCTAGGCCCTCTTTGTTTTTAGGTACTCCTACTATATGTATAGGAAACACGAAGTAAAAACCTATAGACGCGATTTTATGAAAGAAACCCCCTCACAGTTACCGGTTCCAAGTTATGTATTAAATTTTCCCTTTACATTATCAACCGAAAATCCAAACAATGTTTGGATGCAAGAATTATCCGAAGAAGATTTAGCAATTAATAAACCTAAAGCATACAAACAATTTATGGATTTGTATAATTTTATTGCTGGTGGTTCATTAACTTACTTATTACCCTCTTTTGGTAATTATCAGGACCAAGTTTATGTAGCTAATGTTGGTATTTATTTACCCCATTTAAAAGACAGAAATGAAATTATTTTATCTAATTTCACTTCAGAACCAAGACAAGGTGAGGAAAAAGCCGCTCAACCATTTTTTAAATTAATGGGTTACAATACTACTATTTGTCCTTACAAATGGGAAGGTGAAGCTGATTTAAAATACTTAGGTGGAAATACTTACGTTGGAGGTTATGGTATTCGTTCAGAAAAAGAATCATATGAGTGGATGAATGAAACTTTTGATATGAATATCATTCCAGTTGAAATGGTAGACGAATATTTGTATCACTTGGATTGTTCTATTTTCCCATTAAACGATAAAAAGACAATGATTTGTACTGAATTGTTTGCTCCTGAAGAATTACAACAACTTGAAAAATATACTGAAATTATTGATGTTAATGTTGATGATGCTTTTGGTGGTATTACAAATTCTGTAAGATTAGGAAACATGGTTTTATGTGCCTCTAATATTTCTGAACTTAAAAAAGGTGAAGAATTGTATGATTTAGAAAAACACAAAATTGATACATTAGAAAAAATATGTGCTAACGAAGGTATGGAACCAGTTTTCTTTAATCTTTCAGAATACATGAAATCAGGTGCTATGTTGTCTTGTTGTGTTATGCACTTAAATTACGTTGATTACACTAAATCTTTAATCTAATGGCAAAGTATTTAGAGGATTGGCTTGACACAGATGTTGCCGAGGCCGAAAAATTATCTATCGGTCAACTTTCTAATCAATTTTTCTTTAGAGACCCAACCCGTCCTAATTATATTGATTGTGAACATTTTTATAGTCCTGCTGACGGAACTATTTTATATCAAAAGTTTATTGAAGATCCTACCGAACCCATAGTTGAAATTAAGGGTATAAATTACACATTACAAGATGCTATGTGTGATAAGACATACAATAAACCATCGTTAGTTATCGGTATATTTATGTCGTTTTATGATGTTCACATCAATCGCATACCCTACGGAGGTTTTTTATCATATAAACCTATAGACGCGATAGAATCGACTAACAAACCCATGTTAGCAACCGAAAAAGATATTTTTAATGGTAAAATAAATCCTGCAAATTTAGAATATCTTAAATACAATGAAAGAATGTGGAACAAAATTTATTCACCTTCTTTAGATTACACCTATTACCTCATCCAGATTGCTGATGAGGACGTAAATGTTATTTCACATTTTACAAATGACCAAAACGATTTATTTGCACAAAATGAAAGATTTTCTTTAATTAGATGGGGGTCACAAGTCGATCTAATACTCCCACTGGATAATAGATACGATTTTGAACTTGTCTTAGAAGACACAATGCATGTAAATGCTGGATTGGACAAATTAGTAAAAATCAATTTTAAAAATTATGACACAACTAAGTCATGAAGATGATATCTTCAAAGAAAAGCGAAAGCCAAAAAATCCAATTAAGTTTAAAATTCAATTAAACGAAGAACAAAAAGAAGCAAAACAAAAGATTTTAGAAAATACTATAACATTGTTAGCTGGCTCTGCAGGTTCAGGTAAAACTTTACTTGCTTGTCAAATTGGTTTAGAAAGATTATTTATGAGAGAGGTTGACAAGGTAATTATTACTCGACCAACTGTCTCTAAAGAGGAAATTGGATTCCTACCAGGTGATTTAAGAGAAAAAATGGATCCTTGGGTGCAACCAATTTATCAAAACATGTTTTTACTTTACGATAAAGAAAAAGTAGAAAAGTGTATAAATGAAGACCAAATTGAAATTGTACCTGTTTCATTTATGAGAGGACGTACATTTGTAAATTGTGTTGTAATTGTAGATGAAGCACAAAACGTTACTCACGAACAAATGGAAATGATTGTAACTCGTATTGGTAAAGGATCTAAAATGATTATCTGTGGTGATGATGCACAAGTAGATTTGAAACAAAAAAGAGATTCTGGATTTAAGTTTTTATATGCTGCGGCTAAAAAAATAAAAAATCTTTGTGCCATTAGTTTGAAACAAAATCACCGTGATCCTATTGTTGAAGATTTAATCAGTCTTTACAATGATGCCTACGAACAAGGTTTTAGTTTAGGTACAAACGGAAATTCTAAAAAATAGGATTGAAACCATAGCTTTTTAATATTTATATGAAAAAAGCATGGCAACTTTTACTTCACAAATATTTGAAACTTTAACATTAAATGGAGACAAAATAAATGGCTCTGTAACCAATATAATTAACAACATTAATTATGTTGATACCAGAGTTCTAAATGTTCCCTCAGGTTCAGTAACAACTATATTTTCATTTGATTCTTTACCTGGTGCTGGTACTTTTGTAACAAGTAGTGTTCAATATGTTAGAGTAACAAACAATTCTACAACTGTTCCTGTTAAACTAATTGTTTCTTCTTCAGTAGAGGCAATGAGCTATCTAATAGCAACAGGAAGTTCATATATGCTATCCACTACTAAAGTAACAGGAAGCACTTCAGGATTTAATTTTAATGATATTAAATCTGTTAAAGTAGAACCTTCGGGATCAGCAGCAAGTGTAGAATATTATATAGCAACAACTTAAAATAAAAAACTATGTCATCAACAGTAATTCCAATATGGCCTGGCTCCTCTTCTTTTGCCCAAGTATATAATAACTACTATGTAACAGGTAGTTGGCCTCCTCCTACTCCATTTGGTTTTTATGATACTGACTCACAATTTCAAAGCGATGCTAATAAAGTAGCTAACTTTTGTGCTTTACGTTTAGGATACCCTATTGAAAACGTAGAATTACAAGACATTAACTTTTGGGCTGGATTTGAAGAAGCAGTAACAGTATATGGAAATGAACTTTATGCTTACCAGTTAAGAGATAATTACTTGTCTTTAGAGGGAGCTTCTTCTTTAATCGATGTAAATGATTCAATATTTACTCCTTCAATGGATGGTATTGTTAGATTATCTCAACAATATGGTGAGGAAGCAGGAGTTGGTGGTAATGTAACTTGGTTTAAAGGTAGATTAACTTTAGTACCTGGTCAACAAACCTATGATTTATCTGCTTGGGCAGTAGAGCAAGGCATTTCAGGTGGAATTGAAATTAAAAATGTTTGGTATCAACCACCTCCTGCCGTTAACCAACTTTATTCTCCATTCTTAGGAACTGGTCCTGGTGGTTTAGGTGGTGTTCCTGCAGCAGGTATTTATGGTTTAGGATATGGTTATACAAACTACCTAATGATGCCTACTAGCTTTACTATGCAAAACATTCAAGCAATTGAAATGCAAAACCAAGTAACGCTTTCAAACTATAGTTTTAATATTGTAAACAATATTTTAACTGTTTTTCCAATACCTGGAACAGGATTTGCTGGAGGAGAATTTGATGGTAATGACAATTTATATTATGGTGAGTTTCTAATCTTTGATTTCATCAAAATCCAGGATAGAATTGATGCTTCTTTCTCCGATGGAACAAATAAAATTACAAATACGGGTGATGTTCCTTATGTAAATCCAATTTATTCTAAAATTAATTCAATAGGTAGAAGCTGGATTTTTGAATATGCTTTAGCAAAATCCAAAGAAGTATTAGGTTTAGTAAGAAATAAATACTCACAAATTCCTGTACCAGGAGCTGAAGTAACCTTAAATGGTGATAGTTTAATTACTCAAGCAACAGCCGAAAAAGAAGCACTAATTACCAGACTAAGAGAATATTTAGATTCAACCTCAAGACAATCTTTATTGGAAAGAAGAGCAGCCGAAAGTACAGCTCGACAAACTGAACTTTTACAAGTACCAATGACAATATTTATAGGATAAGATTATGGCACTATACGGACAAATGAGAGATATTAGTATGTTTCGATTCGTAAATCGCGAATTGATGCAGAAGATTATTTCTCAACAAGTAGTATTTTATAAATACAATAGTACCACTACTAAAGTAAACATGTATGGTGAGGCATCAACAGGAAGAAATTTTGCTGATCCTGTTATTTTATTTGCTTTAATTGAAACTAGCCAATTTGAATTCCCTGTTAGTGATTTTGGTCCTGATTTTAGATGGCAGGTAACTTATAAATTCTTAAAAGATGATTTAGTGGCTGATAATATATATCCTGAAGTAGGAGACATAATCATGTTCCAAAATGGTTACTGGGAAATAGATAATGTTAGTTCAGCACAATTCTTTATGGGTAAAGATCCTCAATATCCTTATTTGGATGATGCTGGAAATAACCCATATGAAACAGATTTGGGACAATTTGGCTACAGTGTTTCCGTAATATGTAATGCTCATTACACTCCTTCGGATAGAGTTAACATAGAATTATCAAGATTATAATGCCTAATAATAGAAAACCAATACCAAAAACCCAACAACAGCTGTCTAAAGAACAGCATACTCCTTATTATCCACAGGCAGGTAATCCTAATGATTTTATTGAAACCCCTGTAAATAACAGAGCATTAAATACATCTTGGAAAGGAGACAATACAAAACCATTTTCTATTGGTATTCAAGACATTGATGAATCTATTTTCTATTATTTTCAAAATGTAATTAAACCAACAGTAATACAAAATGGTGCTCGTTTATCTGTTCCTGTAATTTATGGTTCTCCTGAAAAATGGAAATCATTTCAAAAAGATGGTTACTATAGAGATCAAAAGGGTAAAATTATGGCTCCTTTGATTATGTTCAAAAGAACGGATGTAACTAAAAACAGACAGATTGCCAATAAATTAGATGCAAATAACCCCAATCTATTTCAGGTATTTACTAAAACATATAATCCAAAAAATGCATACGATAATTTCAAAGTATTAAATAATAGGATTCCCCAAAAACAATACTATGCTGTTATCATGCCTGATTATGTAACAGTTACTTATGAGGTGGCTGTATTTACATATTATGTTGAACAATTAAATAAAATTGTTGAGGCAATGGAATATGCTTCCGATGCTTATTGGGGTGATCCTCAACGTTTTCAATTTAAGGCAATGATTGATTCATTTGGTTTCCAAACCGAATTAGCTCAAGATGATGATAGAATAGTAAGAAGTACTTTTAACATAAAAATTAATGGTTATATTATTCCCGATACTCTCCAAAAAGATGTTACTGCTATTAATAAGTTCTCTAGTAAGGCAAAAACCATATTTAGTTTAGAGGCCTCTAGTTTAGATCCTGCTCCCATTAATTTAAAAGCAGTAAATACAAATAATAGAAATAGTACTACTTTTATTGACCCCACTCCAACAGATACTCCTAGTCCTTCAACTCCTGTATCCCCGGCATTAGGATCTTTCTCAAGTGCTTTTTCTAATGCTTTTGATTAAAAATAGTCAATGCCAGTAATAAATAATTCTAATAATGGTTTAACCTTTTTAAAAGTTTTTAGTGGAAGTGTTTTACTATCCACTTATGTAAACTCCTTAAATATATCAGGTTCAGGAGTATCAGTTAGTGTAGGTGAGGCCAATGATGTATTATTAACTTTTACTGGAGGAGGTGGTGGAGGATCAGTAAATACAGGTTCATTATTAACTACAGCATCTTTTTCAAATCCTAATTTAACATTTACAAAAGGAGATGGAAGCACTTTTCCAGTAAATCTATCTACTTTAACAGTTGTAAGTGCCTCTTATGCTTTGAGTGCTTCTTTTGCTACAACAGCATTATACATTAACGGGGGTGTGTTTTAAAGCGGTATTATATTGTATATAATCAATGGGAGAAATTATTCCGGTAAATATTAACACATATACTCCTCCTGCTGTTATAACGCAAGCAGAACTAATTAACTGGGATCAAGCCAATATAAATTGGGATTCATTTTTTGGAGATAATTTTTATGCCTCTTACTTATATGAGGCATTTAATATAGAAATCCCTCCTCCTTTCGCTGTTTTATGGGATCATGCTGTAATTTTAACTATCGCGTTTCCATCAGATTATGATTATCAAACCCAACAGGGAGAACGTAAAAAGCATAAGAAGAAAATTAAGATAATATTTATGATGGATGATTTGACTAAGGTCATTGAAAAGGAAAAAAACAATTTAGTTAAAGCCGAATTCAAAGACAAAGTTGAAAACATCTTAACAGAAAAAATAGGTCAAAAAGTAGTATTAGAAAATGTTCAAATTATACACAGATAAGATAAATACTTTCAAATGTAAAGTAACTTTAGAGGGAGCAACTGAATCAACAGCTTTGGCTCGCTTGGTAATTGAAGGACAAAACCACAATCTAATGTTTGATGGTAAAATCAAAGATGGAATTTGTGAAGTAAATATCGGTAAATTCAAAAACTTTGGTGACTTTGAAGATAAAGGTAACATCAAATTAGAGGTTATTGCCGATGATGTTTATTTTATCCCTTGGAAATCCGAATATTCAGTAGGACAATCTAAAACTGTATTTGTTGAAATGATAGAAGAAAAAACTTCTTCAAAACCACTTGTAGAAGTGACAGAGGTTTCTTATATTAACGATGATACTAAAAAAGTTAGTTCTGAGACTGACGGAGAAAAAATATACAAAAAGCTTGTAAAAGAAAATATCAACATTAAAAAATATTCTTCATTGGATGTTATGTTGAAAACAGATAAAAAAGCTAAAACTATTGTTAAAAACTACATAGTTGAAAATCAACTCTCTGGTGAAGTATTAGAATCAACTTTAAGCTATCTTGTAGATAAATTTTAAGTTGAAACCTAATGTCATCACTAAACTTATCAGGATCAGCAATAAGCTATACCTACCAAAGACTCCTTCAAACAGATGGAGTCAATGTTTATGATGGCACAGGTTCTTTATTCGTAATATCAGGATCTGGAGGTTCAACAACAGGTTCATTTACTGGCTCTTTTACAGGAAGTGTACTTGGAACTGCTTCTTATGCCTTACAGGCCTTAAGTTCAAGTTATGCTTTAACTGCCTCTTATGTAGCAAATGCCTCTTCTTTTCCATATACAGGTTCAGCAGAAATAACAGGTAGCCTAACAGTAACAGGTTCAATAAGAGTTACGGGAGACGTGACTGCCTCCTATTTTGTTGGTATAATAGATGGAGGTACCTTTTAATATTTATAATAAATGTCAACAATAATAACCAAAAATAGTGCCAATTCAGGAAGTAAACCTTCAACCCTAATACAAGGGGAATTAGCAATTAACGTTTTTGACGGTAAATTATATTATGGAAGTGGTTCTGCAGGTGTTGTAAAAGAATTTAATACATCTTCTTTTGCTTTAAGTGCTTCTTATGCTTTAAGTGCCTCTTACGGAGCAACTTCCTCCTATGCAGATAATTTTAATGTAACAGGAATTTTAACAGCCACAAGTGCCTCTATAACTTATTTAACAACAATTTTTGAAACATCATCTGTAATTTATTCTTCTGGTTCAAACCAGTTTGGTGATGCATCAAACGATACTCAAACATTATGGGGTACTGTTGATATAAAAACAGGACCAGTTTTAGTAACTGGTTCAATGAGCATATCAGGTTCATTAAATGCTCCCTCTATAACAGGAAGTTTATTTGGAACTGCTAGTTGGGCTAATAATGTAGTAACTGCCTCTTATGCTTTAACAGCATCTTCAGCTTTAAATGCTCAAGATATTTTAATTTATGTAAAAAACGTAACTGGAACTCAAATCAATAAAGGTACAGTTGTAAGAATATCCGGAGCCACAGGAGACAATGCTTTAATATCCACCGCCTCTTATGAAAATGATAACAACTCAGCCAATACTTTAGGTATTACTAATCAAAATATAGCAAATGATAGTTTTGGTTATGTAATAACAGAAGGTACTTTATTAGGAATTGATACTAGTACTTTTACTGCTGGTCAATTATTATTTTTAGGACCTACTGGCTCAATAATTGGAACAGCCCCTGTTGCTCCTTTACATGGTGTTAGATTAGGTCAAGTATTACGAGTACAACAGAACAATGGTTCAATGTACGTTCGTATTGACAATGGATATGAATTAGGAGAATTACATGATGTAGTAGATAATACAACAACTGCCTCTTACGGTGATTTATTAGTTAAATCAGGATCTGTTTGGACTAACTCAAGACAGTTAACAGGTAGTTATGGATTAACTGGTAGTTTAACTACAAGAGGCAGCCAAATTTTAACAGGCAGTTTAAATATAAGTGGCTCTACTACTCAAGTAGGAAATAATACTTTATTAGGTAATACTACTTTATCAGGCAGTATTATTATTTCAGGATCAACTACTACCCCAACAGTTCAAGTTTATGGTAATGTAACTCATGATGGTTACATAAGATTTAATCCAGTTTCCACAAATATAGACAATTCAATATCTGCCTCTTATATTTATGTTTCTGGATCTACTAATGACTTATATTTTAGTCAAAATGGTTCAGGTTACAGTAACACAACTCGTTTAAGGTGGTTAGAAGGTAATTTATATACTGGTTTATTACATGGTGGTGTAATTACTTCACAATCGGCTACTATTTATCAAGTATCAAGCGGTAGTGGTATTATTGTAAATTTAAATGCCTCTTTAAGTAATGATCCTTACCCAACAGTACAATTTTTAAGTTGGCCTAACTTATCTGCTAGTATTGCTCCTTTTACTGCCTCCTATCAACAAATCTTTGTTGGTATTGATTCAACAAACAATATTTTTGCTCAAGGAACTCCTTTTACTGATGGCCAGTTTGATGTTTTAATTAATATTGGTAATGTATTGTTTCAAAACCAAACAAGTATTAATGGTTTTAAAACACAACCTTCAACAGCTTATGGTTTTGAACAATCACAAAATGTATTTAATAGAGCTTTTGGACCTTTAAAACTTTCTGGTTATACATTAGCTCCTAGTGGATCAAGTACAGGAAGCTTAGTAGTAGGAAGTGGAACAGCTTATGCTCCTGGTGCTAATTATATAGTAGACCCAAATAATCCATCCTATGTAATTGATCCGGGAACTAACGTATCTAAAATCTTTAGATATTATCAATCAGGCTCTACTTGGATTTATGATACAAATGGAGGTGCAGGTTATCCTACAATAGATCCAACCCGATATTCTAATAATGGTGTATTAACAGCAGTACCCGCTCCAGCTAACTCAAACTGGACTATTCAAAGAGTATTTTATTTCCCAAGTTCAGTAACAAAAGCAATAGTTGTTTATTATGGAAATACTGTATATCCGAGCCAAGCAGAAGCTATTGCAAATATCCCCTTTGAACCCTTTGTTGAAGCCCCTAATACAGCAGCCAATGCTATTTATTTAGGAGCAATTGTAATCACAGGTAATGGTACTTTCACCAGCTCAGGTACATATAAAATATTGCCTGGAGGCTTATTTAGACAAGTAGGAGGATCTGGAGGTGGAGGTTCTACTGTAACAACAACTTTATCCGGTCTATCTGATGTTAATATATCAGGACCAACCAATGGTCAGGCTTTGATATATAATGCCTCTACTCTAAAGTGGCAAAACTTATCATTTTTCTCAGGCTCTATTTCAGGAAATGCAGCAACAGCAACTACTGCCTCGTTTGCATCAACTGCCTCATACGTTTTAAATGCCGTTAGTGCTTCATTTGCAACTACTGCCTCTTACGTAGCTGGTGCTTCTTCTTTCCCATTTACAGGTTCAGCAAGAATAACAGGTAGTTTAATTTTAACAGGTTCTTTTAATGTAAGTTCATCTAACAATGCTGCAGCTTTATTAGGTTCAGGTTCAGGTGTTTTTACAGTTGATGGTACCTCAGGTAGATTATTTTCAGTAGATGATTCTTTATCTGGTTCTTTATTTTCAGTAAATACAGCAGCTGGTTTACCTTTAATTGAGGCATTTTCCGACAACACAGTTAGAATAGGACAGTTTGGACAAAGAGCATTATTTGTTTCTCAATCAAAAGTAGGAATTGGTAAAGAATCTGCTTTAAATGGAATTTTAGATGTAAGTGGTAGTGTAACAGTAACTGGAAGCGTAATTGCTACCTCATTTACTGGTTCTTTATTAGGAACTGCTTCTTTAGCAACAAGTGCTTCATTTGCCTCAACTGCTTCTTTTGTAAATCCCTTAAACCAAAACGTAGTAATAACAGGCTCTCTTACAGTAATAACTGGCTCTGCTATTGAACTCCAAGTTACAAACACAGGAGTTAAAATAGGAAATGCCTCAACAGATACTCACACAGTAACAGGCTCTCTACAAGTTGCAGGTCAAACCCGTATTTCAGGTTCCTTCAACACAGCAATTTCAGGAACTATTTTAACAGTTGTAGGATCCGGCTCTACACAACCAATATTTACTGTTCAAGGTTCTCAAGGAGAACTGTTTTCAGTAACAGATTCATTAACAGGATCTTTATTTAGTGTAAACGATATTTCCGGTTTACCAATTTTGGAAGTATTTTCCGACAGTACAACAAACATAGGAAATTATTTAGCACCGGCTGTTTACACAACAAATAAAATAACCCAAACAAACTCAGGTTCATTTGTAGTCTACAGTTTACCAACTGCCTCTTACGATGGAGCATTTTATGATTACACAGTAAGATCAGGTTCTAATGCTAGAGCAGGTCAAATTATGGCAATTTGGAGTGGCTCTTCTGTAAACTTTACAGAAACAACTACAACATCTTTTGGTAATACTTCAGCAATCAACTTTACAGTCATAGTATCAGGATCAAATATGGTATTGACTGGTTCTTCGGCAACAGGTTCTTGGACAATTAAAACAATAATTAGATCGATATAAGATGGCTTTTAATTATTCACCTAAGGTTATAACTGATGGATTGGTTTTATATTTAGATGCAGCCAATTCTAGGTCTTATCCTGGAACAGGAACTGCTTGGAATGATTTAAGTAGAGGAGGAAATAACGGTACTTTAGTTAATGGACCTACTTTCAATAGTGGAAATGGAGGATCGATTGTTTTAGACGGTACAGATGATTTTGTTAACTGTGGTAACAATTCTAATTTACAAATAATCCAAGGAACAATTTCGTCATGGGTTAGAACAACAACCCCAGGTGCTAGTTTTAGAGGTATTATAGTAAAACGACTAAATGTTGGATTATTTACTAATGATGGTGTATTAGTTACTTACGATTGGGGTAACGGTCAAAGTAGAAGCACAGGAATTAATATTGCTGATGGAAAATGGAAAAATGTAGCTATGAGTTTTACAGATAATACAGGATCTCCATCAAATAATGCTATAATTTATTTAAATGGTTCTGCAGTTTTAACAACAACAGTAAAATATAATAGTAATAATGAAGAGGTTTTATTAGGTTCCGGAGCATCCTTTATCTCGACTCAATGTTTAAATGGTAATATATCTACAGGTTTAGTATACAACCGCGCCCTCTCATCAACAGAAATCCTTCAAAACTACAACGCAACAAAAACAAGATTCGGACTATAAACAATGGCAGGCAGAATAGCATATTACGGAGGTATAGTAACAAACGGACTAGTTTTGGACTTGGATGCAGCCAAAAAAGATTCTTATCCTGGTACAGGAACTAGCTGGCTAGATATTTCTGGAAATTCAAACAATGGAACATTGACTAATGGTCCTACTTTTAATTCAAACAATGGAGGAGCGATTGTGTTTGATGGAGTGGATGATTATGTAAATTGTGGTACATCTAATATTACTCCTAATTCTTATACTGTTGGATGTTTTGTTCAAATATCAAGATTAACAGGAACAAATACATTTGTCGCTAAAACTGAAACTATTAATCAATATTCCCAAAATTTTGCTTTAGGATATGCTCAATCTTTAGGTAATAAATTTTATATAGGTGCTAAATTAACCAATGGAAGTTATTTTTACTCTTGTGTTTCTTCATTTACCCCATCTATAAATACTATTTACAATGTTTATGCAACTTATAACAGCACTACATTTACTTATAAATTATACATTAATGGTATTTTAGACAATACACAAATTGCCTCTTTTGGTAATGTAATTTTTCCTACTCAAATGATACAAATAGGAGCAAGTGATGCTACAGCTGCAAACCTGTTACAAGGCAGTATTTATACAACACAAATATACAATAGAGAACTCTCATCCACAGAAATCCTTCAAAACTACAATGCCTTAAAAGGCAGATACGGACTTTAAAATATTTATAATAAAATGGAAGAAATATTATTAGACTCACAAGAGTACGACAACAGAAAATTTATGATCTTTTCTATCATAGAATTAGATCAAATAGACTTTACCCAAGTTCTAGAAACAGATGCCGACACAGTAAGAAAATCAGTTGATGGTTTAAAAACATTTGTAAAATGGGATGGAGCAATGCCTCAATGTGTACAAGATCTTACAACAAAGGAAGGTCCTTACACCTACGATGAAATTTTACAAATATTGGCTACTCCTGAATGGACTGATCCAAATCCGTTTCCTCCTATAGTATGAGTTCAGTAAACGGTGGATGGGATGGTCCTGCAATAGTTAAGGATGGACTGGTATTGTATTTAGATGCCGGATCGCCTAACTCTTTTTATCCTTTAACCGCTGGAACTACTTGGAAAGATATTTCTGGGTTAGCAAATAATGGAACTTTAACTAATGGACCCACTTATAGTACTGCTAATGGAGGTTCTATTGTTTTTGATGGTGCTGATGATACTTTTTTAGGTTCTTCTACTAGTGCTTTAATAAGTAATAATTTTACATTACAAATAACAATAAAACCTGATACTATACCTTCAGGAAATTTTAGTTCAATAAGTGATTTTCAATTTAGTTATAGTGGAAGAAACGGATTTTATCTTGGATTAGATAATCGACCAGCTGTTAATGTTGCCAACACCGTATTTATCTCAATAGGAGCTGATAATACTTATCTTTATTCAACCCAAAATTCAGTAATAACAAATGGAAATAATATATATATTATTAGCTTTGTTGCTACCAATGGGGTACTATCTCTATACGTTAATGGAACCTTAAGTGCTGGACTATCAGGAAATAATAACCCAGGTTCTATAACTTATACAGGAACGAATTACAACATTAGAAATACATATAAAGGTTCATGGTATAATTATATATTATACAACCGCGCCCTCTCAGCCTCAGAAATAAACCAAAATTTTCAAGCAACCCGAGCCCGATTCGGTATATAAAATAGTTATAAAAATATGGCAACACAATATGCTTTTGGACAAATAGTAACTTCAGGTTTAGTTTTATGCCTGAATGCAGCAGATAAAAACTCTTATCCTGGTACAGGAACAACATGGACAGATTTATCTGGTAATTCAAATAACGGAACATTAACCAATGGACCTACTTTCAATAGTGGAAATGGAGGGTCGATTGTGTTTGATGGTACAAATGATTATGTAAACTGTGGAAATGGAAGTTCCATCAATATTACAGGAACAGGATTAACATTAGGGGGGTGGGTTTATAGAACAGCTACTAATCCTGCTAACTATTATAGAAGAATTATAGAAAAAGCAGCTACTTACCCAGCATTACAATATTCATTAGTTACAACTCCTTCAAATGATCCTGCCGGGGAAGGAAAACTTCTACTGGACTTGTATATAAATAATTCATTACCTGTTTCTGCAACAGGATCAACACAACTTCAACTAAATACTTGGTATTATGTTACTGCTACTTATGATGGAAGTTTTAGAAGAATATATTTAAATGGAATCTTAGATGGACAATTAGCAACAACTGGAAATATAACTTCAACTGTTTCTAGTTTAGCAATAGGAGATTATATTCCAGGACTAGCAACAACTTATGTTTGGAACGGAAGAATAGCATCAACTCAGGTTTACAACCGCGCCCTCTCTGCATCAGAAATCCTCCAAAACTACAACGCAACCAAAACACGATTTGGTCTTTAATATTTATAACAAATGTCCTTTAATAACGGCCCAACTATAGTAACAAACGGATTAGTTCTTGCCTTAGATGCCGGAGACAGAAATTCTTATCCCGGAACAGGAACAACATGGAGAGACTTATCAGGAAATAATAACAATGGAACATTGACTAATGGTCCTACGTTTAATTCTGCTAACTTGGGTTCGATTGTGTTTGATGGAGTGGATGATTATGCTTCTTTTGCTGGTGGGTCTTTAGGATATTCTCCTGGAATATCTGGAGAATTATCTTTAGAAGTATGGTGTAATTTAACAGGACCTTTTAGCACATATGCTCCAGAAAACTTAACAGCTTTAGGAGGCATATTTGGACAAGGATTTTTTAATGGAACTATAGGATGGGGATTAGGTATAAGCAGAGTAGGAACAGGTCCTTATTTAGCAGGCTTTCAAGTAAGAAATGTAGGTACTGTAGTAGGAGTTGATGCTTCCTTTACTACAGGAAGTTGGGGACATATTGTAGGAAGTTTTACTAGAAACGATTTTTCTAGAATTTATATAAATGGAGTTTTAGCAAATTCTGTATCATCAACTTCTTTAAACGGTTTAACATTAACTCCTAATTTTAATGATGCTGCTATAGGATATGCAAACTCAAACAATCCTTTTAGAATAGGAGGTAGAGTAGCTACAGCTAGATTATATAGTAAACCACTCTCAGCATCGGAAGTTCTCCAAAATTACAACGCAACCAAAACTCGCTTCGGCTTATAACACACCATGGGAATATCAGCAGGACCAGATATAATAACAGACGGACTAGTTTTAGAACTAGATGCCGGTGATAGAAACTCTTATCCCGGAACAGGAACTACTTGGAGAGATTTATCCGGTAATTCAAACAATGGTACTTTAACTAATGGACCAACTTTTAATACTGGAAGTTTGGGTAACATAGTTTTTGATGGGGTGGATGATTACACTTCTGTAACACACAGTACTAGTTTAAATATAACCGAAACTTTTACTATATCTTGCTGGATTTACCCTACTAGAATTAATAATCCTGATTATATTATGAATAAAAATGATGCTTGGGGGCTAATATTAGGATTTCAATCAGGTAATGTAAATTTTTATAACAATGCTTACCAGCCTACAGCGGCAGCAACCCAAATATCGGTATCTTTAAATCAATGGGTAAATGTAGTATATAGTAAAGATCTTAATTCATTATCTAATAATTGGAATGGGTATAAAAATGGATCTTCTGTTTTTACTTTAACTAGAAGTTTTACTAACTCAACAAATTCCTCAAATTTATTGATTGGAAGTAGTCAAACTAACCTCAATTTCTATAGAGGTAATATTGCTTCAGTCCAAATATACAACAAAGCCCTCTCCTCCCAAGAAATCCTCCAAAACTACACAGCAATGAAAACAAGATTTGGTCTCTAATATATTTATAACAAACCTGGATAGTGAAAGGTAACTTATGCCAAACGAATTTATAATTAGAAACGGACTTGTAGTCCAAAGTGGAGCAACCACGGTAACAGGATCTTTATTCGGTCAACTAGTAAACATAACTCCAACAAACCAAACTGCCTCTCTAAACTGCAGTTCCGGCAACATGTTTACTTTAACTCTTTCAAGCAGTGTAAATACATTACTGACAGCAAGCAATATTGTAGCAGGACAATCTATTAATTTAAGAATTATCCAACCTGCTACCTCAGGAACTTTATCTTACGGTTCGGAATTTAAGTTTCCTAATGGAGCCCCTTACACAGCATCGGCTACTGCTTCGGTAACAGATATAGTTTCTTTTGTTGCTTTTGATTCAACAACTTTATATGGTTCTGCTATAAAGAATTTCGTATAATATGTTTTCTCCTTTATCTTTTCAACAGACAACTATTGTAACCAATGGTTTAGTTTTAAATTTGGATGCCTCCGATAGGACTTCTTATCCAACAACAGGAACTACTTGGAGAGATCTATCAGGAACAGGTAATAATGGTACTTTATTTAATGGTCCTACTTATAACACTGCAAATGGAGGTTCTATTGTATTTGATGGAGCTGATGATTATGTAAATGTTCCTAATGCTAGTTCCTTAGTAATGACTACCACTAATCAAGTAACCGTAGATGTATGGGTTTATCCTATTGGAGACGGAATACCAAGTACAAGAGAATTTTTAAATAAAAGAAATGACGATGGTTCTACTTTTGTTTCTTATGGAGTTAGTTGGCAGTCAATTGATGGAGGAGTAACTAATAGAGTTTTCTGCAGACTAGGATTTACAGATAATACAGTTAGTGATTTAACATCAACAAACCAAAGTAAAAATGTTTGGTTTAATATTACCGAAACATTTAACGGAACTTTACATAGTTTATACATAAACGGTGTTATTAATGCTTCTGCTTCAGTTTCAGGAAAAACTATAAAAGATACAGGTGCCTCTGTAACTTTGGGTTCGTATAATGGAAGTACTGAGTTTATAAATGGTAGAATAGCTAATGGGAAAATTTATAACCGTGGTTTAACAGCTAATGAAGTACTTCAAAACTTTCAAGCAACTCGAGCAAGATTTGGAATCTAATAATATTTATAACAAAACATGGCTTTAGTACTTTCAAAAGCAAATATCTTAACAGGTAACACAATCCAGGCAGCCGATGTATCTCAATCCATTGATGCATTTACTGGATTAATTGCCTATGATTTAACAATAACTGGTTCATTAAATGCAACTGGTTCTATTATAACAGGTAGTATTTCAAATGCTACAAGTAGCTCTTATGCTTTATCGGCTAGTTATTCACGTACTGCTTTAAGCAGTTCGTATGCTTTATCTTCTAGTTATGCACTTAGTGCTTTAAGCAGTTCGTATGCTTTATCAGCTAGCTTTGCGGTTAATGCCTCTTCTAGTGCCTTAAGTACTAATGCTAATAATTTATTAGTTGCTAATGTTCCCGTAATAAATCAAAATCTTAGATTATTAGCTGCTTTTGAATCAGGATTCCCTGCTCCTAATAGCAACGGCTATGTAACGGCAGCAGCAGATTCAGGATCTGACGGGTCAGGTTTATATTACAATCCTCAAATAGATACTTTATATGCGGCTAATATTATAGGAACAGCCTCCTACGCTAATACTGCTAGTGTTGCTATCACAGCCACTACAGCAACTAATGTTAATTTTACCTATAGGGTAGCAGATGATATAACATTTACTGCTTCTGTTAGTCCTTTCTCTGTAGCTGCTGGTACTCCTTATAACATATATGTTTCACAATCAGTAGGTAATGTCTTAGGATTAAGATTTGACCCAGGAAACGATGGTCAAATAGTTAATTTTACACCTAACTGGAGAGCTTCAAACATAAATTTAACAGCAGTAAACATAATAGCTAATACAGACAATGTATTCGGATTAGGAGGAGTAGCAGTTACTACAGGAAATACAGTAGCAGCAAATACTCTTATAGGATCAAATAATAGCAATAATTTAATGTTTCAATATATAGCAAATGTTACCTCTCCTATCCATCCAGCAACAGGTTGGTATTTAATGAACCCTAACATAGCATAAAAAATAATATTTATAAACATGGAAAAACAAGTTTTAACACAAGAAGAGTTACAAGATTTAAAAAACGTTCGCGCCAAAAGAGATCAATTAATGGCTGATTTTGGATTTTTAGAAGTACAAATTCAAGAACTAGAGTTACAAAAAGAAAGTCTAATTGATATTCTTACCCAATTGAAAGAAGAAGAATTGACTTTAGGTAACAATTTGCAAAGCAAATATGGCAAAATCTCAGTAAACATCGACAGCGGAGAATTTACCGTTGTAGAGTGATTTTTAAGAGAGCCTGCCATATTTATCACAGAATAAAATCATTTATAATTAAAAAACATGGCAGAAACATTAATATCTCCTGGCGTACTAGCACTTGAAAATGACCAATCATTTGTTAGTCAACAACCTGTAGTAGTAGGCGCCGCTATTATTGGTCCTACAGTAAAAGGTCCTGTAGAAGTTCCAACTATTGTTACCTCTTACAGCGATTACCAGAACAAATTTGGTACTACTTTCTTAAGCGGAAGTAACGTTTACACTTACTTTACCTCAATTGCTGCTTTCAACTACTTCCAAAATGGTGGTGAAACTTTATTGGTAGCAAGAGTAGTAACAGGTTCATTTACATCAGCTACTACCTCAGGTTCTCAAGGTACTCCAATTTTAAACGCTAATACTTCTGAATCAGTAAGATTTGCTACTATTTCACAAGGTACTCTTATGAATAGTACAAGTAGCTTAGGAACCAATGGTACTTTAGCTTCAGGTTCAGCCGATAACATTAGATGGCAGATTGTTAGTCCTGATACAGCATCAGGTACCTTTACTTTGTTGATTAGACAAGGTGATGATACAACCACTACTCCTACTGTGTTAGAATCTTGGACTAATTTGTCAATGGATCCTACAGCTCCTAACTTTGTATCTAAAGTAATTGGTGATCAATACAGACAATACAATGCAACAGATAATCAAGTTGAAATTCTTGGTACTTATCCTAATGCTTCAAGATACGTTTATGTGTCTGCTGTATTAACTCCAACTCCTTTCTATTTTGATAATAATGGAGTAGCAAAATCTCAATTTACAGGTTCTATTCCTGTAGCAGCAAATGGTTCATTTGGTGGTGCCACTGGTAATTTGTTTGTAGGGGGTGGTGCTAGATACTATAACAGCATAGTTTCAGGTGTAAACAATATTCAAGGTTTAAATTCATCAAGCTATGATAATATGATTGCTTTATTATCTAACCAAGATGATTACAGATTTAATGTGTTGTTAACTCCTGGCTTATTTGCTTCAGAAGCGGCTTTAGGTGCTTCTCAAGTAAATACAATTATTTCTAATACTCAAAACAGAGGTGATAATATTTACGTAAATGATTTAGTACCTTTCAGCTCAAGCATTACAGCAGTAACTTCTGCCGCAAATGCTAAAAATACTTCATACGCTGCTGCTTACTGGCCTTGGGTTCAAACAGTTGATCCTGATTCTGCTCAATTAGTATGGGTACCTGCCTCAACTATGATTGGTGGTGTTTATGCTTTCAACGATACAGTATCAGAACCTTGGTTTGCTCCTGCTGGTATTAACAGAGGTGGTTTAAGTTCGGTAGTAAGAGCTGAAAAGAAATTAACTCAAGCTAACCGCGATACTTTATATCAAAACAAAGTTAACCCAATTGCGACTTTCCCTGGAACTGGAACAGTAGTATACGGACAAAAAACATTACAAACCAAAGCATCTGCTCTTGATCGTGTAAACGTTCGTCGTTTGTTGATTGCTCTTAAATCTTACATTTCTCAAGTTGCTCAAAACTTGGTATTTGAACAAAATACAATCGCTACTCGTACTAACTTCTTAAACCAAGTTAACCCATATTTGGAATCAGTACAACAAAGACAAGGTTTATTTGCTTTCAAAGTAGTAATGGATGAAAGTAACAACACTGCTGATGTAATTGACAGAAACGAATTAGTAGGTCAGATTTATCTCCAACCGACTAAGACTGCAGAATTCATTTACTTGAACTTCAATGTTTTACCAACCGGAGCAACTTTCCCAGCATAATTTTTTAAAAACAGAATATTTATAACAAATTAAATAGATAAATAAAATGGCAGTATTAAATCCAAACGAAATATTTTTCACAGCCTTTGAACCGAAACAGGCCAACCGCTTTATCATGTATATAGACGGTATACCAGCGTATGAAATCAAAGGTGTTGGTGCTGTGAACCTAACTCAAGGTACAGTAGCTCTTAATCATATAAACGTTCAACGCTTTGTTAAAGGCAAAACCACTTGGGGTACTATCCAGTTCACATTATTCGATCCTATCACTCCTTCAGGTGCACAGGCAGTAATGGAATGGGTACGTCTTCACCACGAATCAGTAACCGGTAGAGATGGTTATTCAGATTTCTACAAGAAAGACTTAACTTTTGATGTGTTAGGTCCTGTAGGTGATATCGTTTCTGAATGGATTATCAAAGGTGCTTTGATTACCACTGTAAACTTTGGTGATTATAACTGGGATACCGAAAATGCCGCAGTAAATATTCAGATGACTGTTCAGCCTGATTACTGTGTATTGAACTTCTAAAAAACAAAAAACAAATTCAAAAGAGCTCGCGAAATCTCGCGAGCTTCTTTTTTTCTCATATATTTATAACAAAATAAGTTTATGAGCGAATTTAAGTTTCCAACAGAAGTTGTAGAATTGCCTTCAAAAGGTTTAGTTTACCCCGAAAGTCACCCATTAAGAAGCGGTAAAGTTGAAATGAAATACATGACCGCAAAAGAAGAAGACATTTTATCAAACCAAAATTACATTTCCAAAGGAATTGTTTTGGATAAATTGGTTGAATCTTTAACTTTAGGTAAGTTTGACATTAAAGATTTAGTAACCGGAGACAAAAATGCTATTCTAGTGGCATCTCGTGTTTTGGGTTATGGTAAAGATTATACTTTTTCCTATGGTGGAAAAGACTATAATGTTGATCTTTCATTGTTGGAAAACAAACCTTTTGATACAGCATTAATTACCCCTAAAGGAACATTCAAATATACTCTTCCAGTATCTAAAACACAGGTTGAATTCAAACTTTTAACTGATAAAGATGAGGAAAAAGTAAAACAAGAGGTTGAAGGTTTAAAAAAGATAAATAAAGAATCTTCAACTGATGTTACAACTCGTTTAAAACACCAGATTGTCTCTGTTGATGGAAATAGTGATAAAACAGCTATTAAAGATTTTGTTGACAATTATTTATTGGCTGCTGATTCTAGAGCTCTAAGAAGCTATATTAAACAAACAGCTCCTGATGTTGATTTAACTACTAAAGTAGTTATCGATGGTGTTGAGGAGGACATCAATATTCCTATCAATTTAAACTTTTTTTGGCCTGACATCTAATATTATAGCTGATTTTAGAATTTATTTATTTAGCCAAATTCATGAAATATTATTTCATGGTCAAGGAGGTTATGATTATGATACTATTTATAACATGCCTATTTGGTTACGTAAATTTACCTTTAATAAATTAAAAGAATATCATAATAAAATTCCAAAATCTGAGGAAAGTTGGGTTACAGGAGAAGGAAGAGAAGAAGCAGCAAAAAATAAACAAATTAAAGTACCAACATACGTAACGAAGGCATCTAAAAAATGATGCCTTCAAATATTTATTGATATATGGCAGATAACTTTGAAAATGAATTAAATAGATCTGAACAACTCCTAAAAGAAAGACTTGTTAGGGCTGGTAAAGTAGCTAAAGATATTACTGATAAGGCTTTTAGGGAACTATTAGATACTTTTGATGATTACTCAAAGAGCTTAGATGATATAAATAAAAAATTAAATGAACAACTATCATCCTATGATAAAATTAAAGGATCTGCTGCTGATTTTGGTAGTGCTTTAAAAGGCACATTACCTTTTTTAAAAGACAATAAGGATCTTGCTCAAAAATTAACCTCAATTTATTCTTCACAAAATAAGTTAGCGGAACAATTGGTTTATAACCAAGAAGATTTAACAAGAGGTAATTTATCAACTCAAGATGTTGCTAAAGATATAGCTAAAATTAGACAACAACAACTTAACATTGAATTAACACAAAGAAACATAGCCAATGAAATGCTAGTTACTGAAAATTCAATGGTTGGTTTACAGGGAGAAGAACTAGAAGAACATTTATTTAAACTTGAGGCTTTACGTGAAATTAATGAACAATTAGAAGAACAAAAGAAAAGCTCCAAAACAATAGAAGAAAGTCTTCGAAACCAATCCAAATCAGCATCTGAGATAGAGACTAAAGCAGGTATAGGAGGAAAACTTTTAAAAGGCCTCCAAAAAATACCTGTTTTAGGAGATTTATTAGATCTTCGAGGAGCAGAAGAAGCTATGAAATCTGCGGCCACACAGGGTGCTAGCAGTTTTGGAACTTTAGCCGCAGGAGCAAAAGCATTAGGACCATCCTTATCAGCAGCTTTAGGTCCTTTAGGATTGATTTTAATAGGTATTCAAGCTATAGTGTCTGTTTTCAACTTCTTTAAAGATGCTATGTTTGAAGCTGATAAACGAATTATTTCTTTATCTAGAAATCTTCAATTAACTAATGAAGAAAGTCAACAATTAGATGAATACTTTAAAGCTATAAAAGGAAGTCTTGAAACTCAATACAATTTAACTAAAGAAATATACCAAGCCCAAGCTGAACTATCTACATTAACCTCTACCTCAGTTCTTTATAGTAAAGAATCTTTAGATGCCCAAATTCAATTAACTAAAGAATATAAATTACAAGCCACCGATGCTGCTAATCTGAATAGATTCTTTTTAACCGGAAACAAAACAGCTACTGAAAATTTACATATAGCATCAAAAACAACATCCGAGTTTTTCAAACGAACAGGAATTCTTTTTAGGGAAAGAGATATTCTAGAAAAAGCGTCTAAAGTAAGTGGTCAAATGTTAGTTTCTTTTAAAGGAAGCACAGAAGCATTGATGAATGCTGTGATGACTGCCGAAAAACTAGGAATTTCTTTAGATAAAACTAAAGACATATCTAATAGTCTTTTAAATTTTGAAGACTCAATTTCATCAGAACTAGAAGCAGAATTATTAGTAGGTAAAGATATAAATCTTGAAAGAGCAAGAGGTTTAGCTTTACAAGGGAAATTTGCTGAAGCTGCTGAAGAGGCAGTTAAACAAGTTGGAACTCTTGAAGATTTTCAACGTTTAAATGTTATTCAACAAACAGCATTAGCTAAAGCAGCAGGATTAACAGCCGATGAACTTTCAGATGCCCTATTGCAACAAAAAGTAATAGGTACTCAACAAGAAGCTCAATATCAACGCTTTAAAGAAGCAGATATGGATGCTTATGCCCGAAAGCTTGCTATGGGTGAATTAAGTGATAAAGAAATTGAAGATGCTAATAAACGATTAGATGCTCAAGAAAAATTTAATATAGCTATTGAACAAGGAAAAGAAATGTTTTCCGATCTAGTGAGCAATGGAGCTTTACAAACTTTAGCAGATGCTATTCAAGGATTAGCCAATAGTTCTTTTATTAAATCATATGCTGAAGAAGGAGAAGCAAAACGAATTTCAGGAGAACTTGAAGCAAAAAGCAAAGAAAAACCAGGTACAGTATCACAAGAAGAATTAGACATAGCTAAAAGAGCAACCGATCAACAAACAACAGGTGAAACAGTAGCAACAATAGCAGGTTATACTGCCGCAGGAGCTGCTATAGGTAGTATTATTCCTGGAGTTGGTACACTTATTGGAGCAGGTGTGGGATTAATTGCTGGAACTATTGATGATGCTTTTAGTGATTATGAAGGTAAAATGAGTCTTGAACAGTCTAAAAAAACAGCAGAAGAACAAAAAATTAAAGGATACACTAAAGAAGAAATCGCAGCAAAAGACTTTGTCATAAAAACTCTTGAAGAAGATACAGTAGTAGCCGCCGGTGGTACTAACTTAGGAAGAACAGATGAAATGGTAACTCTTCTTAAAGAATTAACAACGGCTATGAAAAACGGAGGCAATGTATATCTTGACTTACAAAAAGTTGGCTCAACAACAGACCAAGGAACATACAGATTAAATTCTTAAATATTTATAACAAAATAATATTATGAGCTCATTATTAAATAAATTACAAAACGATGGTTCCCAATTGTCAGGATTGGATGGTAAAAAACCTTTAGCATATGATGGTCAATCTCAATATGTAAAAGGTTTAGAGGAATCACAATTAGATTTAAACGGTAGAACACCAGCAAAATACCAATTTTTAGCCTCTGTAAGATCATTAGATTTTATTAGAAGAGGATTTGCAACCTCACAATTGGATTTAGATGGTAAAACTCCTGCAAAATACTTAGATAATCCTCCTCGTTAATGCCTTTAATTAATCTCCAAACCGATTTAAAGTCCCTTAGATACGGGAATGATAGGATTGGTGGTGGTAATAGTGGACAACCTTATATTACAACCAACATTCCTAATAATATATCACCGTACATAGGTACTACTGACTTTTTATTGCGTGGAGGTATAAGAGCTACTCAAGATTCTTTAGTTGATGTAGCTCGTTTAGGTAAAATGTTTATTGATACTAAATCACCTAATGGTATCTTATTTACAGCAAAACAACAATTATTATCTAGGACAGCATCCCGTACCCAAACCAGTGGATTATTAAATGAAGGTGTTTATACTCCATTATCTACTTTAGCTCAAGCAGGAGTTGTTGTTTTTGGAGGTCATTTGAATAAACAAGGTATAAATCCACTAGCAGGGACAGGTGCTTATTCTCCTAACCCTAGTTTATATTTCAATACTGTTAAACCAAACCCAAATGCTCCTGAAGCATCTACCGCTTCTAATAGATTAGTACAACTTTTTGAATTAACTAATAGCAAAACACCCGGAAGAAAAAAAGATGGAGTTACCCTAAATAACGGAATCAATGTAATGACTTATACTGGTGGTCCTGATTCTATTTTAGGAATAGGAAACACAGGTATAAGATATGCCGATCAAAGAACAGGAAGAAACAATGCTTTATTTGTATCAAATCCTAGTTATTTTTATGGCTCAGGATCAAGACCAATTAATAGAACTATTGACGATATTAAAATTCCTTTAGGAGTTTCAGATAAATGGTTTAGTACTACTCAAAAAACTGACCCTATTTCATCAGTAGAATTAACAATAGGTGCTGGATACACATATGAACTCTCCAGCAATACAAATGTTTATAAACCTGGGGTTGGTTTTCCTGAAAATAGTGATTTAATATATGCTAACAATACTTATACTTATACTCAACAAGATATTATTGATACTGAAATCAATAAACAAGGAAGAGCAGGTAGTCCAACAATACAAGATTTTAGAAAAGTTTTAAGAGGTAAATTAAAAGGATCTGCTCAAACAAATGCTATAAACAGTGGTGCTACTCCTGATGCTCCTTCCTATACTACAGAAAACATTGAACAAAGAGTTAATTTAGGAGATCCTGGACAAAGGGCAGGAAAAAGTTATGCTAATTATGCTAACGGAATAGATTATGGTTCTATAAATATTCCTAAATTAGGTTCTTATTCGACAGGTTTAGATAAAATAACATCTGTTCCTATTTATAGAAGCAATGCTGTTGCTGTTGATGATAACTTAAATGATTTAGTTAAATTTAGAATAGCTATTTTAGATAATAACGTAGAAGCTGGGGGTCAAGTATACAAAATGTTTTTACATTTTAGAGCATTTTTAGGATCAATGAGTGATTCATATAATGCCACTTGGAATGCCTTCCAATATCTAGGAAGAGGAGAAAATTTTTATACTTATGGTGGTTTTACAAGACAAATTTCATTATCTTGGACAGTTGCCGCTCAATCAAAACAAGAGCTTGTTCCAATGTATAAAAAATTAAACTACCTTGCCTCTTCTTTAACCCCGGATTATAGTCCTCAAGGTTATATGAGAGGTAATTTAGCGCAATTAACAGTTGGTGGTTATCTCTACGAACAACCAGGTATTATAACGGGTTTGACTTATGATATAGGTGAAGATTCACCTTGGGAAATAGGAATAAATGCTGATGAAGCTGGAGGACAAGACGGAACAGTTAAAGAAATGCCCCATATTATCAAGGTTTCCGGATTTAATTTTATTCCTATTCAGAATTTTGTAGCAAGAAAACAAGAACTTACATTTTCTAATGGCGATACAGGACTTGTTTCTCTTGATGGTTCAGGTAACCAACGTTATATATCTTTAGCTAATGGGATTTCAATAGATAATAGTAATTATAATGTTTATGATACATCAGCATTAGCTAGAGCTAGACAATCCCAATCCCAAATTAATCAATTCCAAGGAAGAGGATTATAATATTTACTTAAATGAATAGATATCAAAATATACCAAAAACAAAAATTAATGGAAAAGAGGTTTATGTAACATCTCGTTACCCTGAGGTACCAATTACCTCGGATGATATTTATGTTTATACTGTTCAAGGAGATAGATTTGATGTTTTGGCTTTACAATACTATCAAGATAGCTCTTTATGGTGGATAATATCTATAGCAAATACAGATAAATTACCTCAGAATTCTTTAGTAATTCCCGAAGGTATACAAATAAGAATCCCTGCTTTTTATGCAGGAATAATAAATACTTTTAATAGAATAAACTCTTAATTATTATGTCAACTAATATAGCAAGTAATATAGTTGGAGAAGGTTTTGATAACTACGTTGTAGATCAAATTAAAAAAAGACAAGAAATTTTAGGAAAACCTCTTAAAGACTCTCAAGATTTAATATGGGAAAATTCTAGAACAGGATTTGTTAAATTAGTATCATCTGCTGATGTTAAAAATCTAAGTTTACTTGATCCTAATTTCCAAAACCAATCCCAACCAGCCGAAAAATATGTTTTATTTAACGGACTAACAGATGAAATCTCAACCCGACTACCAAATCAAGAAACACTTCAAAGAGGAGGTATAGATCCTAGAGGTTTTGCAACAAATACAGGTGCCTATGGACTAGGAGGTACACAATGGGGATTCAAACCTATGCCCGGTATCATTTCAGCAAATATAAAATCTGAAGCAAGAGGTTCTTTAAGAACAGCCACAGTTAATGTTAAAGCAAATAACAGAGATCAATTTGAACTTATTAATCTTTTGTATTTAAGATTAGGTTATTTAATGCTTTTAGAATGGGGTCATAACTGTTACTATAAAAATGATGGAACCTTTGAAGATGATACTACAGTTAGTTTAGCTGATCTTTTTATACAAGGCAAAACTTCATATAATGGTTTTTTAGAGCTGATTAAGGCTAAAAGATTAGAAACTAATGGTAATTATGATGCTTTAGTAGGTAAAGTAGTAAACTTTAACTGGACCTTTAATAAAGATGGTTCTTATGATATCAATATTATAATTAGAAGTATAGGAGATGTCATTGAATCCCTAAAAGCAAATGTTCTCTCTAATTCAGTAACAGTAGATAATCCAGCTGTTGCAACCTCTATTTCTAATTTGAGTCAATTTTTAACTAGACAATTAGGATCTGCATTTCAAAATGTACCATTACCTGTAAATCAAAATGCCGAAGGTGAGGGATTTAATGCTATAGATCCTAATGTTGGAAGACCAACTTCAAATTCTATTGTAGTTGCTTTTTCAAAAGCCCATTCTATAGGAGCTAGATTTGCTGAAATTCAATATGAATTTTATGAAAAATATAGTAGACAATCCCCAAGTACAAGTAATACTAATGGGATGCAATTTTTACCTATTGATGGAGAAATAAAAAACTATATAGTTCAAGAATATGGTAATGGTTTAACTAGCTTATATGTTAGATTTGGAACTTTTCTTGATATACTGGATGAATTGGTTATTCCTAATGTAAAAGATGGAGGTAAAGTAATCTCATTTGGTGATACTAAAGACGAAGCTAACCGAGTATTAGCCTATTCACCAGGACGTCAAATAAGCTCAGATCCTAGAATTTGCACTTTTAGAAAAGTAACTGGAGAATACACTATTTCTCCCGAAGCCACAGACCCTTTTTATAAAGTAGGTAATAACACATACATGAAATTAATGCATGTTTATTTTAATTTTGTTTTTATTTTAAGATTGTTAGAGGATTTAAAAGATAAAGACGGAAAAGTTCCTTTAGTTGATTTATTAAATGGTATGTGGAAGGGTTATTGTAAAGCAACAGGAAACTATAATAATATTACTGTAAGAATAGATGAAGATTCTAACCAAATTGTTTTTATAGATGAAACCGCTCTTCCTGATAGAGAAGCTCTTTTATTAAATAAAAATCGTGCTACCTTTAATGTCTATGGTTTTAATACCTCCGGAAGTCCAGTAGGAGGGAGCTTTGTAAGAGATCTCCAACTAAGAACAGAAATTACTCCCCAATTAGCAACTATGATTACGGTTGGTTCAACAGCCAATGGTTATGTTACTGGACAAGATGCAACTACTTTATCTAATTTAAATAAAGATACAACCCCAAGAATTAGCTCGGAAATTATTAGTCCACAAACACCATCTACTGAACCCGCAGATGCTAATCCACCCACAGATACTAGATATCCTGAGGCAATTACCTCTTATGAAAATTTTGTAAAAACAATAGGCTTTAGTTCTTTAAATCCTTCTCTTCCACAATGGAATGAAGATGCTTTTACTAATTTCACAAGCACCCAAACTCAATTATTGGAATATGAACAACAATTTGAAACAAATACCGCTAGAAAAACTAGTAACATTGATGCTTGTTCCCCCAATAATGGATTTTTACCTTTCAATCTATCTTTAACAATGGATGGTTTATCCGGCATTAAAATATACCAGCGTTATACTATTAATTCTACTTTTATGCCTAGAATGTACTCTAATACAGTAGATTTTATTACAAAAAGTATAAACCATACTATTCAAAACAATACTTGGTTAACTAATATTGAATCTATTGCTATACCTAAATTTGCTGTCCCAAGCCCAAAAGTACAAAATGTTACAGGATCGTTATCTTTATCCTCAGTTCTCCCTGGATTAAATTCTCCTGTAAGTCATACTGATATAAATCAAGTAGGAAAATTAAGAAACTTAATAGTAGCAAAAGCAAAAGGATATGTTGGTGTTACTGAGATTGGAAATACTACAGGATTTAGACCTAATACTGTTGATTTTGAAAACAAAATAAAAAGTGTTGGGTGGACAGGATATGATGGAGCTCACTGGTGTAATTGGTTTGCTAATTTAGTATGGAAAGAGGCATATAATGAATATGCTCAAACAAACCCATTAGTAAAACCAACAATTAGTGACGTATTAAATAATTTTACAGTAGTAGGTGGTATTACTCCTCCATTAACCGCAAGTCCTATTAATACCTTTACTGGTATGTATAATGTAAAAGGAAAAAATTATACCATAAGATTTGTTAATGGAAAATCAGTCCCCAAACCAGGAGATATGGTAATATATACCTCGGGTCACGTTGCTGTGTGTGCTGAAGTAAATAGCAGTACTAGACAATATGGAAGAATAGATGGTAACTGGGGTAGTAATGGTAGTGGTAAAGTAGTATACACACCTATAGGAGGATATGGTACTAGTTTAGACGCCTTAGGTGAAGGAGTTCAAATACTAGGTTTCATTTCCCCTCCATATGCTAATGAAGATGATGAATTGACATCTCCCGCTAGCCAAAAACCCTCAGCAGTTGCTTTAACAAATCAATTAAGAGGAGCAGGAATAAATTTACCTACATCTACTCCTACCTCCACTCCCCAAACTTTTACAGGAGTATTTCCTCCTCAACCCCCAGCAACACCTCCCTCATTTCTTCAATTCCCTCAATAATATAGCATATGCCTTATTTTCCTAAATCCCAAATAAAAACCGATTTATATACCGCTGGGGAAGAATTCTATATTATTAATACAACAACTTTTTATAAAGGATACTATTACAAACTAGGCAATGGAAAATACTATAGTGGAAAAAGTCCATCAACACAAAACCCTACAGTAGAATTAATTATAGCAAACCAATCCGATAAATTCTCCACTAACTCTTTTTCAGGAATCCCTTCGTACGTAGACAATAGTAATCCTGATAATCCTATATATGGAACTTATCCTAACCAGTTTTTACCAACTGATTATCCTAAATTCAAACCCGGAGCAACCAGATTTACTCCTTATTATAACCCTGAATTACCAACTCCACAAAATTATCAAATAGGGGAATTTAGAAGATATTTTTGTAAAAAAACCAACGAAATAAAGTATATAGAAATTGATAAAAATATTTACAAATTATTAATTGAAAAATCTCCAACTATAGAATTTAGTTTATATCTTCCTTTTTATTTAGATTGGCAATTAACTGGAGTAGAGGAACAAGTGGCTAGAGTAAATAAAAACAATGCCGAATTAACAGCCCAAAGACTAAGATTACCTGGATTGTTAGAATATCTTAGATTCGATTTTACAAAATATTACAAATAATTTGGCAATTTAAAATCTTGATCGTACATTCATGTAAATCAAGGTTATGTTTTGGCTAATTGAGACTGAAAAAGATTTAGAATATTTGAGGCAAAAGCCGATTCAAGAGGCATTTGTTGAAATAATTCCACATCACGACAACATACACCCTGCTTTAAACGATGTGTCCTTAGTGTATATAAGGCCATATAATGGAGAAAAAGGTTACATGCTATGCCTTGACCATAGCGAGACATTCTCGCTTGATAAGACACTAGTAGACGGTATATTACAAAGTATAGATAAGGTATGGGTGCGAGACAAAAAACAAGCATTATACTATTTTCCTTTAAAATGCTTGCATGACCTATCCCAACTTTCTCCTCCGTATATACAAGATCCACCTAAGGTATTCAATCATTTCTACCAAAAATACCCTACGTATTCCAAAGTCAATAAACTAATTCCGGTAACCAAGCATTACGAAAGGTGTCAACATATTTATGAGCACGTTCGTAGTGTTTTACCTCAAGAACTACCCTCTTGGTTTGATTTTTACAACAATAAGGTAGTGTTGGCGTTTTTTGGAATTGAAAAAAACGGACTAAAAATTAATAAAGATGAATTTGATAAACACTATGAACTCAATCACGAGAACTATTCAATCCAAGGTGATCGCATTTACACCTGCTACAATTTGGCTACAACAACACGTAGACCAAGTAACTCTTTTAATGGCATTAATTTTGCCGCATTAAATAAAGACAATGGCTCAAGGAGAAGCTTTGTATCGAGTCATGGGTATGTGGAGTTTGATATTAGCGCATACCACCCTAATCTTGCTGCTCGTATTGTGGCCCATGATTTTCATACAGATGACATCCACCAAGCATTTGCAGAGCTCTACCAAACAAGCTATCAAGAGGCCAAAGAAATTACGTTCAAACAACTCTATGGTGGTGTATTTAAAGAATATGCGCATCTGGAATTTTTTCAAAAAGTAAGTAAGTTTATTGACGATAACTGGAGAGAGTTTAATAACTCGGGTAAAGTTATTGTGCCGATTTCGGGTTATGTGTTTGAGAAAGACAAACTGGAGAACATGAATCCGCAGAAACTATTTAATTATATGTTACAGAATGTGGAATCGGCTGTAAACACTTATATACTGATGGATATACATAAGTTATTGCGAGGTAAAAAAACCAAGATAGTATTATATACTTATGATTCGTTTTTGTTTGAAATAGGTGATGGAGAAAAAGACATTGAAATCGAAATAAATAAAATTTTTAAAAAATATAAGTTATCAGTTAAAACAAGTTATGGAGACACATACGATTTTACAGGAAAATAAACATATGTATATGGGATACGATTTTGACCCTATAAACATACGCGACGTGAACAACAAGTTATTTTGTACATTTACAGCATTAGAAAATTTAGATACATTGATAAGTGATCTTACGAAGGCTTATTCTATTATGTATAACAAAATGTTTGTTTTGTATGTCAAAAGTACAGACGAATACGTAGTTACTTACAATGTAGAGCAAGGCAACGTAGATTCAATTCCTCAAAATACTATCCTAGTACATAGAAAAAAAGAAACAAATACGCTTTATACAATTAACGCGTTGAATGATTTGATTAAAAAGCTAAACGGTGGTGTGGTTGATCCTTCTTACCGTGTAAACTGGCAACACTATAAAAACTGTATTTTGTTAACCAACCACAATGAGTTGAAACAGTTGAATACAAAAGTTCATAAGATTATTGAACTTTAACTTGGTTATACAACACCTCGTTCTTATATTTCCCGTATTAAACTAATTTAAAAAATCATGGATATTGCATCAATTAAACAACGACTAAATGCTTTACAGTCGACGAACAACACAGGCAAGAAAGAAAAAATCGATTACTCAAAAGTTTACTGGAAACCGAAAGAAGAAGGAAAGTACCAAATTCGTATTGTTCCTTCAAAATTGGACCCTAAAAATCCGTTCCAAGAGGTTTTTGTTCATTATGGTTTTGGAAAATTTCCTATCTACGCCTTAACTAACTGGGGTGAAAAAGATCCCATTGTAGAATTTGCCGCTCAATTGAGAAAAACCAACGACAAAGAAAATTGGCAGTTGGCTAAAAAATTGGACCCTAAAATGAGGGTTTTTGCTCCCGTTATTGTACGTGGTGAAGAAGAAAAAGGTGTACGCCTTTGGGAATTTGGTAAAGAAATTTACATGCAACTTTTAGGTATCGCTGAAGACGAAGATTACGGTGATTACACAGACATCAGTGAAGGTCGTGACTTTACTGTAGATGTAGTTAAAGGTGATGTTGGTGGTCGTCAAGGTCTTAAATCATCTATCAGGATTAAACCCAAAACCACTGCTTTGAGTACTGATGCTTCTTTGATTCAGAAGTTTCTTAAAGAACAACCAACACTGTTGGAAATTCAGCGTAAGATGACTTATGATGGTTTGAAAGAAGTATTGCAAAACTGGTTGTCACCTGAGGAACCAGAAGAAGGTTCAATCATTGATGATGAAGATACCCCTGATGAAGAACCAGTATCTCCTCCTGCCAAAGCTTATGCTTTGAAAACACCTATGGAACCTAAAGTATCGAAAGCAGAAAAGTTTGATTCTTTGTTTGACGAAGACGAAGACAACGATCTACCTTTCTAATTAATTAAAAATTTATGGCTAGAACTAAGAAAAGCGAATCGCTAACGGCGGCAGTCTCCAAGGAGATTAAAGCCAATTTCAACCTTGATAAATTCAAGGAGAAAAAAATGCTTAATGGAAACGTTAAGTTTAAAGAACAAAAGTGGATTCCCCTTAGTCCAGCATTTCAAGAAGTAACAAGTGTGCCTGGTATTCCTACTGGGCACATTGTTCTACTTCGTGGTCATAGTGATACAGGTAAAACAACTGCAATGATAGAGGCAGCTGTTAATGCTCAAAAAATGGGTATTCTACCTGTATTCATTGTTACGGAAATGAAATGGAATTGGGAACACGCAATGCAAATGGGATTACAAGTTGAAACTGAGGCAGATCAAGAAACTGGTGAAATTAACAATTACGGAGGTTTCTTCTTGTATGCCGATAGAGAAACTTTACACACCATTGAAGATGTAGCAGCATTTATTTTGGATTTGTTGGATGAACAGAAAAAAGGCAACCTACCTTACGATTTGTGTTTCTTGTGGGATTCAATCGGTTCAGTACCTTGTGAATTGTCTGTTAAATCAAACAAAAACAACAATGAATGGAATGCGGGTGCAATGTCAACTCAATTTGGTAATAACGTAAACCAAAAAATCACATTGTCACGTAAAGAATCCTCACCTTACACTAATACCTTGGTATGTGTAAATAAGGTTTGGACAGCAAAAGCAGAAGTACCTATGGGACAACCAAAGTTGATGAACAAAGGTGGTTTTGCTATGTGGTTTGATGCTACGTTTGTTATTACTTTTGGTAATGTTTCAAATGCTGGTACCTCTAAAATCAAAGCGATTAAAGATGGTAAGCAAGTTGAATTTGCTAAACGTACTAACATTCAAATTGATAAAAATCACATTAATGGTATTACTACTCGTGGTAAAATCATTATGACTCCTCATGGCTTTATTAATGATTCTGATAAAGAAATTAAAGCCTATAAGGATGAACATGCTGGTGAATGGATGAAAGTTTTGGGTGGAATGGATTTCGATATCTTTGAAGAAGAAGAACAGTTCGAAACCATGAATCTTTTTGAACAAGAACCTGATTAATTTGGCTCTTAAACTAAAACTTCGTACATTTATAGCATGAAAAAGAGTGAATTGTTAAACCTCCTAGACCAAATGGATAAACAGGAGCCATCTCCTGCCAGCCCACACGAGAGAGTATTACTTATTGACGGGTTAAATTTGTTTTTTAGGAACTTTGCAATGATGAATTTTGTGAACGAACAAGGTGTTCACATAGGAGGTCTAGGAGGTTTCATTCGCTCTCTAAATTCACTAATTAACCAAGTTTATCCAACATCTGTTTATGTAGTGTTTGATGGAGTAGGATCTTCAACAAACCGTAAAAACATGTTGCCTGAATACAAATCAGGACGTAATTTGGTTCGTATTACTAACTGGGATGTGTTTGAGAGTTTGGAAGACGAACATGATGCTAAAGTAGATCAAATTGTTCGTTTGATTCATTATCTAAAATGCCTACCCGTTAAAACATTGAGTTTAGATAAGGTAGAAGCCGATGATATTATCGCATATCTAAGTGATATATTGCCTAATAAACATGATTCTCAAGTTTTCATAGTATCCAATGATAAAGACTTTGTTCAATTAGTAAACGATAAAGTCACATTGTATAGACCAGCAGAAAAAGAATTTTATACCCCACAAACGGTAAAAAAGAACTTTGGAATATTGGCTGAAAACTTTATTATTTACAAAACATTGTTGGGTGACCAATCCGATAAAGTAGTAGGTGTTAAAGGTTTGGGTCAAAAAGGTATATTGAAAAAATTTCCTGAATTGGCTGAACGACATATTAGTTTTAAAGAACTAATTGAAATATGTGCTTCAAAACATAAAGAACACGTGGTTTATTCAAGAGTTGTTTTTGATATTGAGCGCCTAGAAAATACTTATCGCATTATGGATTTGGCAAATCCGTTGATTGACGATAACGATAGAGAATACATGCAAGAGGAAATAGAAGCCCCAACTCCAGCTTTGAATATTGAAGGATTTTTACGATTTTACCACGAGGATGGATTAGGTAAACTAATTAAAAACCCTGAATTCACATTAAACGACACTTACAAAGTATTAAACAGTTTTAAATACGTATAAATATGTCATCATATAAAACATTGCTTATACCTATAATTCATGAAATTTTAATAAAAGAAATTGGGGAAGCAAATATCACTCCATTAAAATGGACTAGAGTTTCTCCTATTAAATATAAATTTTTAATAGATATAGGAGATTTTACTGAAGTAGTAACTGTTGGTTTTGAACAAATTACAAATGATATAGAAAAACAATTTTATTTTCCTCCAAAATATAGAAATTTACAAAAAATATATAATGTAGGATATGAAATATCGGGGACTGAAACACAGTTTGCGAAAACAGATTTAAAAACATTACTTACCATTTTATCTACAGTAGTTGATATAATAAAAAATTTTATAGAAAACAATGATATTGATGGTTTGTATGTTAAAGGTAGTGAAAAAGAAATAGGAAGTGGGAACACTTCTCAAAAAACCAATCTATATAAAGCCTTTATTTCAAAACAATTGCAACAAATTTCTCAATTTGGTTTTGATACTTACAGAGATGGTTTTATATTAATTAAAAAATAAGTTTTAAAAAATAAGTTATAAATGACACTAAATAATCTCTCACAATATGGAATAAACTTCCAGATTAAGGTACTGTCTTCTCTCTTAACACATAAGGAATTTCTACTGAATATCCAAGATGTGTTAAGTGAAGACTATTTTGACAACCAAGCACACAAATGGATTATTAAAGAAATCCTAAAGTATTTCCAAAAGTATCATACTTGCCCTTCAATGGATGTACTTAAGGTAGAATTAAAGAAAATTGACAATGAAGTACTCCAGGTATCAATCAAAGAACAACTGAGAGAGGCCTACAAATCTTCAGACGAGGATCTTAAGTACGTAGAGGAAGAATTTTCCAATTTTTGTAAGAACCAACAACTTAAAAAAGCGTTGTTAACAAGCGTAGATTTTCTAAACGCGGGAGACTATGACTCAATCAGGTCAATGATTGATAACGCACTTAAAGCAGGTCAAGACAAAAATATGGGCCACGAGTACAACAAAGATATTGAATCTCGTTTTAGAGAAGATCAAAGAACTCCTGTACCTACCCCTTGGACTGAATTTAATGAATTACTACAAGGTGGTTTAGGTAATGGTGATTTTGGATTGATATTTGGTAATCCTGGAGGGGGTAAATCTTGGTCATTAGTTGCTTTAGGTGGATTTGCTGTTAAACTAGGTTATAATGTTTTACACTATACTCTAGAACTAGGAGCCGATTACGTAGGACGTCGTTATGATGCTTTCTTTACAGGAATCGGAGTTCAAAACATTATCAAACACAGAAACCAAGTTGAAGAAGCAATTGGACAACTTCCAGGACAACTATTGATTAAAGAATACCCAACAGGTAAAGCATCAATTTCAACACTAGAGTCCCACATTAAAAAATGTATGGACATGGATTTTAAACCAGATTTGATTATCATCGATTATGTAGATCTTCTTCGTTCAAAAAGAAATTCTCGTGAGCGTAAGGAAGAAATCGATGATATTTATATTAGCACAAAGGGACTTGCTAGAGAATTAAACCTACCTATTTGGAGTGTTTCTCAAGTAAACCGTGCTGGTGCAAAAGATGATATTATTGAGGGTGATAAAGCTGCCGGTAGCTATGATAAAATGATGGTTACCGATGTTGCTATATCCCTCTCTCGTAAACGTCAAGATAAAGCAAATGGGACAGGAAGATTTCACATCATGAAAAATCGCTACGGTATGGACGGCCTAACGTTCGCAGTGAAAGCAGATACTTCTACAGGTCATTTCGAAGTATCATCCCAGCTAGAAGACGACGAGGAAACATCTACACCAACACAAACAAATAGCTTTGGAGGTATAGATTCAGTAGACAAAGCCCTTATTAAGCAAAGATTTTTCGAATTACAAACAGACTAAATTATTTTAAAAACAATGTTAACAACAGAATCACAAATTTTGTCGGAGATTACTACCCATTTGAAATATGCTAAATTCATACCTGAAAAGCATAGAAGGGAAACGTGGGAAGAACTAGTTACCCGAAACAAAGAAATGCACCTCAAAAAGTTTCCAAACTTGGCTGAAGAAATTGAAGCCGCTTACAAGTATGTTTATGACAAAAAGGTACTACCATCAATGCGTTCAATGCAATTTGCTGGTAAACCAATTGAAATAAACAATGCTCGTATTTTTAACTGTTCTTACTTACCAATTGATGATTTTAGAGCATTTTCCGAAATCATGTTCTTATTACTTTCAGGCTGTGGAGTAGGCTACTCAGTACAAACTCACCACGTAGAAAAATTACCTGAAATTAGAAAACCTTTGAAATCAAAGCGTTATTTAGTAGGTGATTCTATTGAAGGATGGGCTGATGCTGTTCGTATGTTGACTAAAGCTTATTTCGGTCAAACATCAACTGCTCCTATATTTGATTTTAGGGACATTAGAGCCAAAGGTGCTTCATTGATTACAGTTGGTGGTAAAGCACCCGGTCCTGAACCATTGAAAATTGCTTTGATTCATATGCAAGCGATTTTGGACCGTAAAAAAGATGGTGAAAAATTAACAACTCTAGAATGTCACGATATCATTTGTCATTTGGCTGATGCTGTATTATCAGGTGGTATTCGTAGGGCTGCTTTGATTGCGTTATTCAATCTACATGATGAAGACATGTTGACTTGTAAATTCGGTAACTGGTGGGAAAACAATCCACAAAGAGGTCGTGCTAACAACTCTGCTGTATTGCTTCGTAACATGATTGATAAAGAAACATTTATGAATTTGTGGGGTAAAATCGAAGCATCTAACAGTGGTGAACCTGGATTTTTATTTACAAATGATAAAGATGCTGGTACTAACCCATGTGCGGAAATTAACTTGAAAGCAAATCAATTCTGTAACTTGTGTGAAATCAATGCCTCAGATATTGAAACACAAGAGGAATACAATGCAAGAGCTAAAGCAGCAGCATTCATTGGTACATTACAAGCTTCATATACTGACTTCCATTACTTGAGAGATATTTGGAAAAAAACAACTGAAAAAGAAGCATTGTTAGGTATTGGAATGACAGGCATTGCTTCAGGTGCTGTGTTTAAATTGAACATGAAAGAGGCAGCTAAAGTAGCTTGTGACGAAAACGAACGTGTTGCTAAAATCTTAGGTATTAATAAAGCAGCTCGTGTTACTACAGTTAAACCCTCAGGTACTACATCTTTGGTATTAGGTACTAGCTCAGGTATTCATGCTTGGCACGATGATTTCTATTTACGCCGAATTCGTTTAGGTAAAAATGAAGCTTTGTATACTTACTTAAGCATGTATCATCCTGAAATGTTGGAAGATGATTTCTTCAAACCAACATTACAATCAATTGTTTCTGTTCCTCAGCGCGCTCCAGAAGGTGCTATTACACGTAAAGAATCTGCTATGGATTTGTTAGAGCGTATTAAAACAATCAACAAAAACTGGATTAAACCAGGTCATAGAAAAGGTGCTAACATGCATAACGTATCAGCTACAGTAACTATTAAACAAGATGAATGGCCTGCAGTTGGAGAATGGCTTTATGAAAATAAAGATTATTTTACCGCACTTTCATTCCTACCGGAAGACCTTGGTACTTATAAGCAAGCTCCTTTCGAAACAATTACTGAAGAGCAATTCAATGAGGCAGTAAAATCATTACATGAAGTAGACTTATCACGAGTTATTGAAATGAGTGATAATACTGCATTAATGGATCAAGCAGCTTGTGCTGGAAATAGTTGCGAAATAGTGTAACGGCGGCTTTTGTGAAAAATATTCCCCCGTCATATTTATAATTGATATGACGGGGGTTATTTATAAAATTACAAACCCAAAGGGCAAAATTTATATTGGGTGTACTATTGATTGGAAACGAAGATTTTCTGAATACAGAAGATTAAGTATGGTTGGTCAAAGAAAATTATATAATAGTTTAAAAAAATATGGTTATGAAAATCATGTATTTGAAATCATAGAAGAATGTGATGAAAATATGTTACATGAAAGAGAAATTTACTACATAACTTATTATAACTGTATAAATGAAGGACTTAATATACGTCTAGGAAATAGAAATGGGAGTCTAACAGAAGAAACAAAACAAAAAATTTCTGAATCCTTAAAAGGAAGACCAGTTACTTGGAAAACTCATGGTTCTAAAGGTTACAAATATACTGAAGAACAGAAACAGAAGTTAAGTAATAGCCTTAAAGAATATTATAAAAACAACAAAGATTTTCCTACTAAAAGTAAAATAGTATCCCCCGAAATGGTTAAAGAAATTAGAGAAAAATATTCCACAGGAAATTACTCTAAATCAGATTTGAGCAGAGAATATAATGTAAGTTGGGGAACCATAAAAAATATAGTAGATTCCATTAATTCATATAAAAATGTTAAATAAAATAAAAGAAAGAATATTCCCTTTTCTCATAGCATTATCTGCTTTATCAGTTAGTGCTTCGGCTGCTTTTTATAGCGTTACCGGTCTCAGCATGTTATTTGCTGGGGCCGGTTTTGCTGTAATGGTAATGGCTGCTTCTTTAGAGGTAGCAAAATTGGTGATAGCATCTTTACTTTATCAATTTAGAAAAACATTACCTAAACTACTTAAAATTTATTTAACAATAGCCACAGTAGTACTTGTATTGATTACATCAGCAGGTATTTATGGTTATTTATCGGCCGCTTACCAAAAAACAGCAGATCAAACTAGTATTGTTGACTCTAAAATAAAATCTTTAGAATCCAAGAAAAAATTATTTGAGGAAACTAGAGACAATATTTTAAAAGAAAAACAAACACTAGCCAGTCTACAAGGGAATTTATCTCAGGCATCCACTACTCAATACACAGACAGAAAAGGTAATGTAGTGGTAAGATCTAATGATGCCGCTATCCGCAATATTGAATCTGCCTCTAAATCCAACGAAAAATTATCTTCCAAAATTGATGTAGTAAATGACTCTATTTTTGCTATTGAAAGTAAGATATTGGAGGTTAAAACTAAATCCACTGCCGAAAGTGAGTTAGGTCCATTAAAATATTTAAGTCAACTTACTGGAGTAAGTATGGACCGAATCATTAACTGGTACATACTAGTTATTATATTTGTATTTGACCCATTAGCTATTGCTCTTGTAATAGCGGCCAACTTTGCTTTTGCTCAACTTACTAAACGCAAAGAAACACCTGTAGAGGAAAAAGTAGAGAGCATGAGAAAAGTTGTTGATGCCTATGATGATTTAAAAGAGGAAATAAGTAAAGAAGAGCAAAAACAACACATTGTTGACATAATGAGGGCAGATGAAGAGGATGGTTTGTATGATGATTTTGATAAGGAAATGGAGGAATGGGAAAAAGCTAGTTTAGCTGATTTTCAACACTGGGAAGAAAATGAATGGGTAGAACCAAATGAGGATCTAAAACAAGCGGCCGAAGAGTATAAAGAAACTACTCCCCAACCTACAGAGGAATGGATTATAGAGGATGAAGAAAAAGCATACAACAACTTAATCCATTCCTTAGATAAAATAAATAACATAAACAGTCAAAATATGGATCTTTTAAGTAAACAAAGAATGATTGATGCCGAGATTACAAGACTTAAAGAATACGAGAAAGCACTTCAGGAAAAACGTAAAAACAGACCACAGGATGATGATACTATAACATATTAAGTTATTTAGAATCATTCTAAATGAAAAACTTTCGGGCCTCGCATGAGGCCCTTTCGTACATTCACGGTATAATAATAAGAGTTATGATAAGTCAAGAAGAAATTTACCAAGCCGAACAAGAGTTAGCTCGTTACAATGAACTAATGAGTAAAGAAATCCTTAGCCAAGAGGAATATGAGTTTTGTAAAGCTTGGGATCCTGAAGAAGCTAAAAATTTGTTTCACAATTTTTGGGATAATACTTATTTGAATCTTAATGTGTATTCTGAAGTTGATAAAGAGGAATATGATTTAAGAAAGGAAATAGGATTTTGAGTACAATAAAAGAATATTTTGAGTGGAAAAAGACGTTTGATCCTACTCCACCAAAATCAAATAAAACATACAACAAGTTTTTTTGGTGGCGCCGTTATCAAGAACACAAGGCACTACCGAAAATGGCCTCTATTTGGGATAAAGCAGCAAATGGTGATTATGAGGTTTCTCCTTACTGGAAACAACGTGAGTGGGAATACTGGTTTGAGGAACAAGAGTTAGAAAAGTATAGAAAAGATTACAAAGGTTCTTATGAGGATTTAGGTTGGGGTGAGAGACAGATTTCTAAATTGTATTGGCAACGTAGAAAGCGTTTGTTGACTGATGCTGAACGTGATGAATTAAATCGTTGGACTACATTTGTTAAAGATCTTAAAGCCAATTTTGGTGGTGATGAAGATACTATCAAGGCAATGTTTGAATCATTTGTTGGCACTATTCCCGAATTTATCCAGGCCTACAAAGAATCAAGAAATTTACCTAAAATTCAACCTGTTCCTAAATTTTAATTTGGTAAATTTAATATTTATTATTATATTTCGGTTATGAAAATTAGTCATGAAGTTCCCCTATGTTTATTAGAAGATAGTCTTGATTTTAATGATTATGACTATGCTTTAGTTCATCTGTTAGATAAAGATGAAGATTACGCTAATTTTTTTCGTCAAGCAAAACAACAAGGTCGTTACATTATTTTAGATAATTCGCTTCATGAATTAGGAGAAGCATATCACGACAATGGTTTGTTGCATTGGATTGATGAATTGAAACCAAGTGAATTTATTGTTCCTGATGTTTGGCAGGATACAGTTGCTTCTATAGCCAATGCCGTAAAATGGTCTACAATTAAATTACCAGAGGGTGTTACTAAAGTAGCAGTAGTTCAAGCCAAAAGTTTAATAGGTGCTGTTTCCTGTTATCAAACGTATAAAGATTTGGGTTATAAAAAGATTGCTTTTTCTTATGGTGCTGACTATTATTTAGATCATAGTTCACATCCAAATAAAAATATAGCCAAATCATTAGGTAGACTTCAGATAATTTCTAAATTATATGAAATGGGAGTAATTGCTTCCAAAGATAGAATACATTTGCTTGGTTGTCAGGTACCACAGGAATTTAGTTTGTATAAAGATATGCCTTTTATTGAAACTATTGATACATCGAATCCTATAATGGCTACTTTAGATGGTATTCAATATGGTAGGAATGGTTTAACTGAAAAACCAAAAGCAAATATGAACGATCATTTTTATACTACTGAAATTGATTACAATTTGTTGGATTGGAATTTAAGAATGTTTAGAAAATTATTAAAATAAAGTATATGAGTAAATTTGAAAAAATTTTTAACAAAGGTGTTATTATCATCAATGTTTTGGCTGGGCTGGTTAGTATTATTTCTCAAAATTATATTTTGGGTTTAAATCAACTGCTTGTGGCTTGGTTTGCGTTTTTGTATTACAACGAACTAAAAAAATAAATTATGGAAAATCAAATGTTATCGTTATTTGATTACCTTGGTTATGCAGCAGGTGATCGTTTGGGAAAAGATGTTGCTAAAAAAGCAGCAGAACAAAAAGTTACATATGCAGTTAAATATGTTGAAAATCCTAAATACAAAGGAGATATAATGATGTATCCTAAGTCTTTTTTGGATTCATACTTTAAGTTGGATGTTAATGATGATTTGCCTTTCTAATTATGAAAAAACAAACCGATATTAACTCTGCATGGGATGCTGAAATTGAAAAAGCAATTCAAGCAATTCGTGAAAACAAACATAAAATTACACAAAAACGTTTAGAAATATTAAAAAGATTATCAAAATGAAAAAACAAGCAGTATTATCACTAAGTGGAGGTATGGATAGCTCCACATTGCTGCTTCATCTACTTGCCAATGGCTATGAAGTTACAGCACTATCCTTTGATTATGGACAAAAACATTCTATTGAACTTGAGCGTGCTCAAGAATTAGTAGATTATTTAAACTCACAATGCACTGATAACAATTGTTATGGTGGGTGTAAAATTAAATATCAAGTAATTAAACTTGATGGTTTAAGTCAACTACTTAATTCAGCACTTGTAACAGGTGGTGAAGAAGTTCCTGAAGGTCACTATGCTGAGGAAAATATGAAAGCAACTGTTGTACCTAATCGTAATAAAATCTTTAGTTCAATTATTCAGGCAGTAGCTTTATCAATTGCTGAATCTAAAAATACAGAGGTTCATATTGCATTAGGGATTCATGCTGGTGACCATTTTATTTATAAAGATTGTAGACAAGAGTTTAGAGATGCTGATTATCAAGCATTTTTGGAAGGTAATTTCGATGCTGAAAAAGTAACTTACTATACTCCTTATCTTCATACTGATAAATTTGGTATTTTAGTTGATGGTGAAGTTTGTTGTAATACCTTAGGAATCGATTTCCATGAAGTTTATCGTCGTACAAATACCTCTTACAAACCAATCAAACATGTTGTGTTTTATGATGATGAAACATCAAGTGAGGAATGGTTTAGTGATTATAAATCAGCATCTTCAGTTGAGCGAATTGAGGCATTTATTAAATTAGGTAGAAGAGATCCTGTAAGTTATGCTGACGAATTCGGACCAGTAACTTGGGAATTTGCAAAAGAGTACGTACATTCCGTACTAGATGACTATCAAAAGAAAGTATAAGAAATCAAGACCCCAAGAACCAATGTATGTTATTATCAACAAACATGGAGAGGTTTATGCCGGAATGTTAAAAGGGCAAATAACTTGGTCTTATGAATGGACTGCTGCTAAACCTTTATTTATAGAATCAACTTCTTGGCTCTTGGAAGAAAATCCAGGAGCCGAGATTGTTGATGAAGAAGAATTATTAAAATGAGTAAAAAAATCCCAACACACGATCCACAAACAGGAGAAGCAAATCCTTATTATAAAGAACTTACTGGAAAAGAAAATCCTTATTCATTTTCTAGGTGGCAAGAACCACATAAAGAAATTGAGTATATGCCTGATCAAAAATGGCATAGGTATGTAAGTTTTATTAAATCAGGTGTAAGAATTATTGGCTATCTTTTTATTCCATTTAACTTGGCAATTGCAGCCTCTGTTCTTATATTAAGTGAAATTATAGGAATAATAGAAGAATTAGTATGAAACAAATATTTTATTTTACAGCAGACTGGTGTACAGGATGCCAAGCTTTAAGTCCTGTTATGGATAAAGTTTCTCAACAAGTTTATGTTGAAAAAATTAATGTAGATTATGAAGCAGATAGAACTCGAGCAGCAAATGTAATGAGTATCCCTACAGTAGTAATTGCTGAAAACGGAAGAGAAATTCGTCGATTTGTAGGTGCTAGAAGTTATGAACAAGTAATGCAGTTTATCAATGGGTAGTTTTAGATCAACAAAAGTATTTGACGGTTATTCAACAGTATTCCGTCAATGGAGAGCAGAAGGAACTCATTGTCAGTTCTTACATGGTTATGGAGTATCTTTTAAAGTATGGTTTGAAGGTGAACTTGATGAACGTAATTGGGTTTGGGATTTTGGAGGTATGAAACGTGCTAAAGGAACAATTGATGGAATGAATCCTAAAGCATGGATGGATTATATGTTTGATCACACTACAATAGTGGCAGAGGATGATCCATATCTAGAACAATTTAAAGAAATGTGGAAAGATGGTATTATTCAACTTCGTATTATCCCAGCAGTAGGAGCAGAACAATTTGCAAAATACCTTTACGAAAAATTAAATACCTTTATTCAAGAGGAAACTAATGGGCGCGTAAAAGTAGTACAAGTTGAATTCCGCGAACACGAAAAAAATACAGCATTTTATAAAGGATAATTATGGATACTACTAAAGTAACAGAAAAAAATTGGAATATTCAAGAACCAGGTCGTATTACTGATTACAGTAAAAAACTACCTGTACTAGAAGTTTATACTTGTGTTCAATCAGAAGGTTCAAGACAAGGACGTCCAACAGTAGCAATTAGAACAACAGGCTGTACTCATAGATGTTGGTTTGGTGCTGGAGGTTGGTGTGACTCTTGGTACACAAGTATTCATCCTGAAAAAGGTATTTATACTTTTAATGACATTATTAAAATTTATGATGAAAATCCTCATATTACTGAAATGATGTTGACTGGTGGTTCTCCAACAATGCAACCAGATTTGGTTAATGAATTGACTCATTTTGCTAATGAAAGAGGAATTATAATTACTATTGAAACCGAAGGTTCTCATTTTATTAAAACTGATTTTCCTATTGGTTTGATTTCTTTGAGCCCTAAATTCAGCAATTCAGTTCCTAAGGTTGATGTTAATACTCCTCTTGGAAAATTGGTTGACCAAAAGATGATTGATCAACATAATAAATTCCGTTTAAATAAAGAGGCAATGAAAATGATGATAGAATACCATACTGATTATCATTTTAAACCTGTATGGGATGGTACTGAAGAAAATTTGGCTGAAATTGAGGCTTTTAGGGTTGAATTGAATATTCCTAAAAATAAAACTTGGTTAATGCCTGCTGGTGATACTCGTGAAACATTGATTGAAATGTATCCTATTTCAATTGAAAAATGTATGGAAATGGGTTACAACTGGACCGGTAGAGATCACATTATTGCTTACGATACTAAAAGAGCTGTTTAATGAAAACAAAAATGCCTAGGTCCGGAGTATGTCAAGATTGTCTTGAGAAACTACCTCGCAAAGTACTTTTAGACTTTGATGTTAAAGAAACTAATTCTGGACCTGGGCATTCTATTGTTTTATGTAAAAATTGTAAAGCCAAAAGAGAAAAGAAATAATGGACTTACTATCCACTCACCCAGTCAAAAAATTAGATTTAGGTTTTCACGGTAATCTATTTGGAGGTAAATTACTTTCATGGGTTGATGCCGCAGTAGCTGCTTATGCTATGGAAACTTGTAGAAGTCAAAACATGATTACTATTGCCATCGACAAATGTGTTTTTACTAAACCAGCAAAAGAAAAAAATCTAGTTAAAATTTATGCTGAGGTAGCAAGGATAGGAAACACATCAGCAACTTTTAGAGTAGAGGCAAGAGCTTATAATGTGTTTAGAGGAGATGAGGTAGTTCTTTTATCAACTAATATGACATTTGTTAGAGTAGATGATGAAGGAGTACCTATCTCAATCTCCCAAACAGTTAAAGACAAATATAGAATCCCTGAATCCAAACTTTAATATTTATAAAAATGAGACCCGAAATAACTTTTTTCTACACAGATGATTGTGGAAAATGTAATGAATTAAAACCATTGATTTCTGAGTTTAGTGAACCTTTAGGAATTAAAATGGTTAACACCTATGAAGAAGAATTGATTACTGAATCTTTTAAAATTGAATGGGTACCTACTCTGGTAATTGAAGATAAAAACGGTAAGCACAAATTTGAAGGTGTAAAAGAAATTAAAGAAGTTTTGAAAAAATTAGTTTTATGACAAAATACCAAGTTTTATTTACAGAAAAAGAAATCCAAAACAAAGTAAGCGAAATTGCTAATCTTATTAAAAACAATAAACATGAGGAACCTCCCGTGTTTATATGCGTTTTAAACGGCGCATTCATGTTTTTTACGGATTTAGTGAAACAAATGGGTGATTGCACTATAGACTTTATACGCGCGAAATCCTACGAAAATCAATCACAGGGTGAAATCCGTATCTTAAAATCTATTGATACTGATATTGAAGGAAAAGATGTTTATTTAGTAGACGACATTTACGATTCAGGCAATACTATGAATCGTTTAATCAAACACCTAAACTACAATAACCCTAAATCAATCACCCCTATTACTTTATTTAAAAAACAATATTCATCATATTCAAATCTAGTTTATGGTTTTGAGTTAGAAAACGAATACTGGCTTGTAGGTTATGGATTAGATGGGGAAAAGGGTTTAAAAAGAAACCAACCATTCATAACAGGAGTTATGTCTGAGGATTAATTTAATTTGGTTTTTACAAAAAATATTATTATATTACATTTATGACTATTGAAAATAAAAGAAGAAAAATTATTGATGTTGAAAAACTAGAACTTGCTCAACCAGGATTTGCCAATGGTATTTCTCTTCAGTTAGACAAAGTAATTAAAAACGGTGAACACCGTTCTCTTACTGAAACTGAAAAATACGAAATTATTGATAAGGCAGAAAAAGCATATGGTGAGTTTTTGGATGCTTTGGGAGTTGATTGGAGAAATGATCCTAACTCAATGGAAACACCTCGTCGTGTAGCTAAAGCTTATGTAATGGATCTGTGGAAAGGTCGTTATGATGTTCCTACTGAAATTACTGCTTTCCCTGCTGACGGATACAATGGAATTATTTTGGAAAGAGATATTCCTATTGTAAGTATGTGTAGTCACCACCACCAAGCTATTTTGGGAAAAGCCCATGTTGCTTATGTTCCTGGTGAAAATGGTAAGGTAATTGGTTTGTCTAAATTGAATAGGATTGTTGAACACTATGCTCGTAGAGGTGCTATTCAAGAACAACTTACAGTTGCTATCCATAATGCTATTACTGAGGTATGTGAAGGTAATGTTGGAGTAATGGTTGTAGTTCATTCCTTCCACAATTGTGTTTCATGCAGAGGTATTAAACACTTCGGAGCATCAATGGTTACAAGTGAAGTAAGTGGAGTATTTGCTGACCACGCTAAAACAGCAAAACAAGAAGTTATGGATATGTTGAAATTTAATATGGAGGGTTACAGATGATTTTAAACGCAGAACAAATATTGGAACAAGGTCTAATTAAATTAGACAATGCTAAAGGAAAACCAGCACAGGTTGGTTACGATTTATCAATTAAACAACTTAACAAAGTAGGAGGTACAATTGGTAGGGTATTGAAAGATCAAACTATTTTGAATAAACATACCCCCGTTGAAAAAACTAGTTTGGAAGGTTCAAAAGGTTGGATATTGTATGAGGGAGTTTATGATGTAATCATGAATGAAGGTTGTAAAATTCCTGCTGATAAAGTAGGATTGGTTCGCCAACGTTCATCTTTGATGAGAAACGGAGCAATTATTACCTCAAGTATCTTTGATCCTGGTTTTGAAACTGATAATTTGGGTACTTATATGATTGTTTTTGAAACAATTTTTATTGAAGAAGATGCTCGAGTTGCACAAATGTATTTTCATGAGTGTGAACCAGTAGCCAAAGACAAATTGTACAACGGTCAGTGGCAAAATGATAAACAGAGATAATTGTAGACAACATAACTTTTATGAATTAAGGCCTAAGTTTCTTAGGCCTTTTTCATATTTATAAATAAATTCTAATTTTAATATTTAAAATTAACATACAATGGCACAACAAAATAAAACTACATTACAAACCAATATTAATACACAAATTAATGATAACACCGCAGGAGATATTACAGCGGCAGATGTAAGAAACAATTTAATTAACATGACTGATAGTCTTCTGTTTAACAGTGGCTCTCAAGGTATTACTGGATCACTAAGGGTAACTAACGGGTTAACAGTAGGAATTGAAAATGTAACTGGGAGTACGGCTATATTCAATACTGATAGTTTTGAAGTAGAAGGAGGTCTTCGTTTAGGATCACAGCCAGCAAGAGGATCAGTATTCATAAATGCTACTACTATGTATTTAAATGCTTATGATATTACAGGATTTGGAGCATCAACTATAGATGCTAGAGCTTTTGATACAATAGAATTTCGTTCTACTATGTATACTTTAATAGAAGGATATTCCCCCGGACAAACAGGATCCCTTAGAGTAAACGGAAATACCACAATGCAAAATGGTATTATTATAATGACAGGTCTACCAACCTCAGAACCCGCTACTTCAGGCCAATTGTGGTTATCAGGATCAGCAGGATCTAACTCAAAGATTCTCTGTGTAAGAAACTAATAATAAAAACTTTCATAAATTAGGGCTTGGTTTTCCAAGCCCTTTTTTGTATATTGATGTTATGTATCAAGCGGTTTTCTATGACAACGAGGAAAAACAGTATTATCTAAGGGATGATAGATGGGAAGGTTTTAAATCATTCCAATATTGGCCTACTTTTTATGTTGCTAATCCTGATGGTGAATTCGAAACACTAGAAGGTACTAAAGTATCACCAGTCAAAAGAATGGATGACTGGAAGGATCCTAAGTATTATGAAAAGGACGTAGATAAAATTACTCGTTTACTAGTAGACCAATACTATGAATCAGATGAAACACCTAAATTTCACAATACAGTTTATTTAGATATTGAGTGTGAAATTGCTGGTGCATTAACTGAAGAAACAATTAAAGACCCTAAAGGTAAGATTACATCGGTTGCCCTATACGATCATAATTCAAAAAAGTATTATTGCTTACTTTTAGACGAGAGTAAAACATTTAAGGATATCAAAGAGGAAAACAAGGAAGTATTACCATTTTCAAGTGAAAAGGAACTATTAAGTGGCTTTTTAGATAAATGGTATGAACTTGATCCCACTATTATCACAGGTTGGAATAGTGGTTTCTTTGATATTCCTTACTTGTATTACCGAATTAAGAAAGTATTAGGTGAATCTTTGGCTCAAACCTTATCTCCTATAAACAAAATTAAATTCCAACCCCAATTTCCTGATCAACCAGTAGAATTAGGTGGAATTAATCATCTTGACTATATGCTTTTGTTTAAAAAATATATTACTAAACAAGAGCCATCTTATCGTTTAGGTGATATTGGTAAAAAGTATGTTAAATTAGACAAAATCGAATATCAGGGTTCATTAGATAAATTATTTAAAGAAGATATTCATACATTTATTGAGTATAACCTTCGAGACGTTGAAATTATTGTTGAGTTAGAGCAAAAACTTAAGTTTATTGAACTAACAATTACAATTGGTCACCTTTGCCATACAGAATATGAGGCAATTTATTTTTCAACAATGTTAAATGAAGGTGCTATTTTAACTTATCTAAAACGTAAAGGTATAGTTTCACCTAATAAACCTACTACTTATAATCCTGCTTTAAAAACATTAGAGGAAGAATATGCTGGTGGTTACTTGAAAGATCCTGTACCTGGTTTGTATGAGTGGGTTATTGATTTGGATTTTACATCTCTGTATCCCTCTATTATTCGTTCACTTAATATGGGAATTGAAACATTAGTAGGACGAGTTGTAAATAGAGGCAAATTTGATAATCAGTGGTCACTTAAAGAACTTAAATCAATGGATCCTAATAAAGTGGTTACTATTGAAAAAGTTAAAAAGGATCGTAGATTAGCTCAATCCGAAATTTCAGTAGGTGAATTAGTTGAAATTATTGAAAAGAATGATTTTATTATCTCAGCACCTGGTGTTATATTCCGTAAAGATAAATCAAGTGTTGTATGTGAAATTTTATCCGACTGGTTTGCTAAACGTCAAGAGTATAAAAAACTCATGAAAAAAGCATATAAGGAAGATAACGACCCTGTTATGGGCTCTTTTTACGATAGACGCCAACATGCTTACAAAATTAAGTTAAATGACGTTTATGGTGTATTTGCTATTAATGGTTGGAGATACACAGATGGTAATAAATTTATTTCAAAAGCAATCACTTTAACAGGTCAGCGCCTTACTCAAGAATCTATTAAGTTTGTTAACAATTGGATGAATGAGCAATTAGGTACAGATAATAAAGATTATATTGTTACCTCGGATACAGACTCACTATTCATTCAGGTTAAGGATTTGATTTTATCTCGTAAACCAGAATTAGCAACTGCTGACCAAGAAACAATTGTACAAGAGGTACTTAAAGTTGCTACTGAAGTTCAAAAGCTAGCAAATGATAATTTACATACTTTAGTACAAGAATTATTTAATATTAAACATCCTCATGAACCTCATTATTTTGAATTAAAACAAGAGGTTGTACTTGATAGAGGTTATTTTGCAGGTAAGAGAAGATACGCCCAACATATTGTTAATAAAGAAGGTGTACCAACAGATGAATTGGATGTTAAGGGATTAGATCTAATGAAATCAAATTTCCCTCCATTATTCAGAAAGTTTGGAGAACATATTATTAATGAAATTATGTTTGGTAAACCTAAAGCAGATATTGATAAACAGGTACTTGATTTTAGAACATCGTTAAGAACTATTGATTGGAGAAAGATTTTAAAACCAACAGGATTAAAGAAAATGGATTCGTATTTAGCTGCACCTCCTAGAGCTGGTGAAATATTTTCTAAATTAGGATTAAAATGCCCAATTAATACTAAAGCAGCTATTTACTATAATGATTTGTTAGTATTTAAGGGTTTAGATAAAAAATATCCTAAATTTCAAATTGGTGATAAAATGTATATTGCCTATTTAAAAGATAATCCTTATAGAATTGATGTTGTAGGTTTTAATGGTCACAATGATCCTCCTGAATTAATGGATTTTATAGAAAAGTATATAGATCGAGACGGTCTTTTTGATGGAGTTATGAAAAACAAATTAGAGTCATTATATTCCGATCTGGGTTGGGGTGCTGTAGTACTTAACACAAATATAAACAAATTTTTTAAATTTTAAAATGATAAATAAATTAGATTTAACCAGTATTATTTCCAAGTATTTCTTGAATGGAATGAATGAGTCAGTTCGTTGGGACATCCAAAATAATAAGTTAACAATCAAGTTTACTGCTCCTGACAAAACAATGATCGGGGTTGTAACTTGTGATAATTTTGAATTAGAGGATTCCTCTATTGGTATTAGTAATACTACTCAACTAAATAAACTGCTTGCTATTACAAATGGTTATTTGAGTTTAGAATATCAAAAACAACATAAACTAATTACTAAGCTTATTGTAGCAGACAATCAGTTTACTCTAAATTATGCTTTAGCTGATACTATGATTATTCCTAAAGCAGGAGAATATGTTGGTGATGGCCAATACAATATTGAAGCCACGTTAGATAACGAAAGTATAAACGCTATAGTTAAAGCAAAATCGGCTCTCGCAGACACCGACACAGTTGTATTTAAACCGTTTATAAACGATGATGGTGATTTACAATTGGAAATGCTGTTTGGAGGAAATATTGAATATTCAAACAAAGTATCTTTTTATTTACCAGATATTACTACAAATAATCTACCAAATGAATTTAAAGTTCACTACAATTCTAATTTAATCAAAGAAATTATGTATTGTAATAAGGATGTAGCCAACTGTACTATGGGAATTAATTTGGATGGAATTATGAGACTTGCCTTTGATAATGGAAGTATTAAAAGTGAATATTATTTAGTTGCGAAAGAACTTTAAAACAATATATGTATAACAAAGTGAAACCTTAGGGGACACTTAAATCATCTTAGGAGATAAAAATTATGACACACAAATTATTATTTGACACACCGTTTGACATTCTAGTCAAGAACTTTTTCGAATCAAGTTCACCATTCATTCCGGCTATTGAAGCCAAGATTTCCCACCCAGTAGACATTTACGAAAACAAAGAAGGTCTCTTTTTTGAGATTGCTTGTACAGGTCTAACTAAAGACCAAGTAGATCTTTCTATTGAGGGAGACATTTTAAAAATTAGTTATTCTAAGGATCAGGACAGTAAGTGCTGTGATGTAAACGATTGTAACTACATCCAAAAAGGTATTGCCCGTAGATCTTTTAATTTAGGTTACAAAATAGCTTCCAAATACGATCTGTCTCAAGCCGAGGCTGAGATGGAAAATGGCTTGCTAAAAATTTATGTTCCATTTGCTAAAGAATCAAAACCCAAAACATTAAAAATTAAGTAAAACCCGTCTCCTAAGGTTTCACTAAGTTATGAAAATGCATTTAATAAAAACAAATGATGATACTTTGTATCAAGTAATTCATCAAGAGCCCGAAACAAAAGCTCTTGATTTGGAAAAAACAAAAATCAAACATCAATGTAGCCATGTTTTTAGAAAAGATGGACTTTACTGGTTTGTAAGATTAATAGAGGAAGCGCAAGTTATTGAAGACAATTTGGAAAATTAAAAAAAGTTTCGTATATTACCGTTATGACTAAAGAAAAAGAATACACACGTTTTATCACTGATCCTGTAATGGAACCTTATTTCATTTCAATGGATGATCATTGTATGACAGTTAATCTAAGAGTTAATTCCTCCGAATCAAACAAAGAGTACATTAAACCTGTTGGCCATTTTAGTAATCTAAGTAGTGCTCTAAGCAGTATTGCTAAAGATATTACCAACAGTAAGTCCTATGATTCTATTCATGCCTATGTTGAAGAATTTAAAAACGTAAACAATTTAATCACAGAAAAAATCAAAATTTAATTATGAAAATCAAAGCAATTTATAACGCTATTGTTGTAAAACCCTATGAGGAAGAAGAAACTTCATACGGTAAAATTATTGTTCCCGATTTGGGAAATGAGAAAAACAAACTTGCCACAGTAGTATCTGTTGGTGAAGGTTATTATTCGGCCACTGGTACTTTTATCCGTACTGAACTAAAAGTTGGAGACATCGTTGTGCTTCCTACAATGGGATTCACTAAACTGGAGTTCAAAGGTGATGAATACTGGGTTGGCCCTGAAAACCAGGTACTTGCTAAAGTATCGAGTGATGAAGAAACAGAAGAAACAGAATTACCTTTTTAATTAAAAACTTATGAACAAAATTATAGAATTTGGTCCCGAAGCTCGTAAAAAACTATCTGAAGGTATTGATAAACTGGCTAATGCTGTTACCTCTACTCTTGGTCCTAACGGACGTAACGTGGTAATTGCTAATGGTGGTATTCCTCAAAGCACAAAAGATGGTGTTACTGTAGCAAAATCAATTACATTAGAAGATCCAATCGAAGAATTGGGTGTACAGCTGGTTAAACAAGCAGCTATTAAAACAGCCGAAAATGCTGGTGATGGTACTACTACCTCTACTTTGTTGGCTCAGGAAATGGTTAAACAAGGTTTGGCTTATCTAAACAATGGAGAAAATGCTGTTGAAATTAAAAGAGGTATTGACAAAGCAGTAAAAGAAATCGTTGAACAACTTCGTTTGGAAGTTAAAGAAGACATTTCTTCCGAAGATCAGCTCAAACAAATTGCCACTATTTCAGCAAATAATGATCCTGAAGTAGGTGAACTGATTGCTACTGCAATGCAGAAAGTAGGTCGTGAAGGTGTTGTGTTTATTGAAGAATCTAAAAATGGTGAAACATACCTCGAAACAGTAGAAGGTATGCAGTTTGACCGTGGTTATAAATCTCCTTACTTTGTTACCGACAACAACTCAATGACAACTACTTTACATGATGCTTTGATTTTGATTGCAGACAAACGTTTTACTCAAGTAAAAGAATTGTTGCCTATTTTGGAAGCGGTTTCTAATCAAAATAAACCTTTGGTTTTGATTGCCGAAGATATTGACAGTGAAGCACTTGCTACTCTAATTGTAAACAAAGCTCGTGGTATTTTGAAAGTTGTTGCTGTTAAAGCCCCTGATTTTGGAGATCGTCGTAAACTGATTCTTGAAGACATTGCTATTTTGACTGGTGGTCAGGTATTCAGTACTGAAAAAGGTATGAAACTTGATAAATTTAGTTGGGATTGGTTTGGTCAAGCACGTGTTGTTACTGTAGGTAAAGACGAAACCACTATTGTAGATGGTAAGGGTGATGCTGATGCTATTAAACAACGTATTGAAGAACTCCAAACACAAATCGATAAATCAACTTCACCTTATGAAAAAGAAAAGTTGCAAGAACGTTTGGCTAAATTTATTGGTGGAGTAGCTGTTGTTCACGTAGGTGGTTTTACTGAATCAGAAATGAAAGAAAAGAAAGACCGCGTAGATGATGCTTTACAAGCCACTAAAGCTGCCCTTGAAGAAGGTATTGTACCTGGTGGTGGAGTTGCTTTGCTTCATGTTCGTGATTTGGTTGAAGTAGACAGTATTGGTTCTTCAATTGTTTATCAGGCATGTGCTGCCCCATTCAAGAAAATTCTTTCAAACGCTGGAGTTGAACCTGAGTATGCTTATGGAATTATCAACGAAATTAAAAATGGAATGTTTTGGGATGGTTTTGATCTTAAAGCAGGTGATTTGGTTGACATGAAAGAGGCTGGCATCATTGATCCTTTCAAAGTAACTAGGACTGCTCTTGAAAATGCTGCCTCAGTTGCCGGTACTATCCTATTGACAGAAGCCGTTGTAGTTGACAAACCCGAAGAAAAGAAAAATGACGGTGGGTTTGGAGACATGATGGGAATGATGTAAATTCATAGTTATGAGAGATGCAGTAGCTTTAGAAGGTCAAACTATTTCTATTGAAGGTGTTGACCATATTATTAAAAATTTCTATTTTGTGCCCGATACTAATTATCTTTATGTAGGGCTGTTAACACCACAAAATACTATTATTAATTATGCCTTCGAAAAGCTACTGCCTTATCTCTCTCAACAAATTAAGTTATGAGTAAAATAGAAGTACAAGAAAAATTAATTGAAATTGGCTCACGTGTCCCTCCTGGAGACCAGTGGCAAATGAGTAATGTTAACCAGGTTCAAAAATCTTTAACAGATGCTCTAGAGGCATGGTTTCAAACAAACCAAACCAAACCAACAGCTTTCAGGCTAGACTTGATTAAGGGAAAACTTTATGCTATATTCCCTGAGGAAGTAGAAATTACAGAACCCGAACCTAAAAAATATTCAATATACGGAGATTATGAGTTTTAAGGTCTAACATGCTTTTTTAAGTAGGACCATAATATTTATAATCATGAATGAGTATTATGTTTATGTTCATCTAAACCCAAAAACCAAAGAAATATTTTATGTTGGTATAGGTAAAGGGAATAGAGCTTGGAATCAATGGGCTGGAAGAAATAAATTTTGGGAAAATTATGTTAATAAACATGGTTTTGAAGTAGAATTAATATCTGAAAATTTAACTCGTAAACAAGCTGAAAAAATAGAAATTAGTTTAATTGCCGAGTTAGGTAGAAGACAAATTGATGAAGGGGGTACTTTAGTAAATAGAAGTTCTGGAGGTGAGGGAAGTACAGGCTATACACACACTGAGGAATTCAAACAAAAACTATCAGAAGATAGAAAAGGTAAATGTACTCGAAAAGAAAGACAATTAAGTAAAGAAACTAAAGAAAAAATAAGTAAATCTTTAATAGGAAGAGAAACAACTTGGGGTAAATCAATTTTACAATTTGATAAAAAGGGAAATTTTATTAAAGAATGGAATAGTATGAAAGAAGCTGAAAGGGCAACAGGTGCTAAAGCAATATTTGAAGTAGCAAGTGGTTACAAAAACCAACTTTATAAATCTTCAGGTGGTTATGTTTGGAAATATAAAGAATAGTTATTACATTTAAGTTATGAATAAAAAAGAGCATACCTTATGGGTGGAAAAATTTAGACCGGATAGTCTAGAAGGTTATGTAGGTAATGAACAAATCAAGAATACTATTTCCAAATACCTAGAACAAAACGACATCCAGAATTTTATATTTTATGGCCCTCCAGGATGTGGTAAAACTACTTTAGCTAAACTAATTGTAAATAATTTAAATTGTGATTATCTCTATATCAATGCTAGTGATGAAAGAGGTATTGACACTATTAGAGATAAAGTACAAGGATTTTCATCTGTTGCCTCATTTAAACCACTTAAAGTAGTTATTTTAGATGAAGCAGATTTCCTAACAATTCAGGCACAAGCGTCTCTAAGGAATATTATTGAAACATTTGCTCGTACTACTCGTTTTATTTTAACTTGTAATTATATTGAGCGTATCATTGATCCTCTTCAATCACGTTGCCAGGTACTAAAAATTGTACCTCCCTCTAAACAAGAGGTTGCTTACCATATTATGGATGTTCTTAAGCAAGAAGAAGTTGGTTGTGGTGCTGATGACTTGAAATTAGTTATAAATCAGTTTTATCCTGATATTCGTAAAATGCTTAACACATTACAAATGAGTGTAGTAGGCGACGAAATTTCCATTGATAAAAGTGTATTAGTGTCTAGTAACTACAAAACAAAGGTACTGGCGGAATTGATGAAACCAAGTTCTAAATCGTTTAATACAATTAGACAAATTATAGCTGATTCTGGTGTTAATGATTTTGAGGACCTATTTAGATACTTGTATGACAATGTAGAAAAATATGCTTCAACGGACATGGGCTCAGTTATTATCTATATTGAAGAGTATCAATATCATGCTAACTTTCGAATCGATAAAGAGATAAATTGTGCTGCTCTCATTAGTAGGATTTTATCTTTAATTCTCCCAAAAAGAATTTTGTAAAAGGTTATTTCTTTATCTATTTTGATAATATTTATAATAGACAAGGAAATAATTTATTATGGTAATATATTTAACTATAAACAAAATAAACGGTAAAAAATATTTAGGAAAAGATGTACAAAATAATCCCAAATATTTAGGAAGTGGTTTAGATTTAAAAAAAGCTATTGAGAAATACGGTGTTGAAAATTTTGAAAAAACTATTTTAGAAATTTGTGATAATAAAGAAGAATTATGGAAGCGAGAAGAATATTGGTTAAATTTTTATGATGCAAAAAACAATAAAACTTTCTATAATAGAACTAATAAAGCTTTTGGTGCTTGGGAAGGAAAAAATCACACTCTAATTACTGAAGAAACAAAACAAAAAATGTCTATGGCTCATAAAAATATTCCTTTAAGCAAAGAACACAAACAAGCTATCAGTAATGCTATGATGGGGCATTCTAAAACAGAAGAATGGAAGAAAAATTTAAGTAAATCTTCAACAGAATCTTTTGGTAGAAAAGTTCTCCAAAAGGATTTAGAAGGTAATATAATTAAAGAATGGAATAGTGGAAAACAAGCATCCCAAGAACTAAATTTAAATTATACAGCTATAAATAATTGTTGTAGAAATAATGCTAAAAATATTTCTCGTCAAAGAGATAAAAATAAACTTGGAAAATACACCTCTCAGTCGTATATTTGGGAATATAAGTAAAAGAGTAATATGAAAGAAACTATTGGAAAACAATCC
>ERZ869929.11-NODE-11-length-151952-cov-28.101635_pt1 | contig 151952 bp, 211 predicted proteins | sample MGYA00579312_ERZ869929 | MGnify/ENA primary metagenome ERZ869929 (study PRJEB32216, sample SAMN09231818) | wastewater metagenome | place: USA: Maryland | collected 2016-08-09 | study: EMG produced TPA metagenomics assembly of the PRJNA472060 data set (Reclaimed... | reverse complement strand
CCTGAGGATGGGTCTGGTAGGACTTTCATCTACCGATTTGCAGGTGATACTGAGGACCGCTTCATTAGGCTTGCATAATGTGCTAACATATATTCATACTAAACAAAAACGAAACGTTATGAAAATATTTATGTGGATCATGATTATCAGTATCATCGGAACTGCCTTAGTAAAACTTGCCGAACATATGTTTGGTGTAGTGAATGTGTTTATGTTTGCCGCAGCGGTAACTGCAATTGTAGGTGTGATTGTGGTGCCTGTGAAACAATGGAAACAAAAATATAATCGATAATAATCCAACAACATGATAAACAGCGAACTCAAACTCACGGTCCTGGCGATTGCCGCAATTGGCGCTATTGCGCTGATACTGAACATTGTGGAGCACCTGGTTTCGTGACCTCTATAGCGTGCGCTGACCTCTATAGTGTGTGTATAAGTTGTGGTGGTATACGTACGTACATATATTGTGGCTACTATATACCACGTGCGTTATCTTCCATATAGTGGTATGGTGTGTGGTGAGGGAGGCTGGATGTATTTTTAGATCTTATATAACTTTTACGCATCGATTTGTATATACTTATATATGTATATACTAAACCCAACACACACCCCCCCCCTACCCAACCTAACCCAACCCACCACACCACACCAACCTACCCAACACACCCTAATGGCACCCCAATTTTCCAACTAACCCCTTTTGCCAAACCTCACAAACCCCAAAACCTAAAAAAGTTACATCTTTTGTATATCGACAAATGTATATACGTATATAAAGTTTGGCCTACAAAAAGTTCCTATATATATTCAGTAATATAAATTAAAACACACAATTATGCCTCAGAGATCAAAAGTAACAGCACTCATGTATGAACATAAATGTTCCAGAACTAAAGCAAACAACATGCTCCGTAAACGTGCTAATGCTGATAAGGAAAAAGACGGCACACGTAAAACCAAACGTAAATCTGTAGCTCGATGAAATATCTTTTAGGTTTCATACTTTGTGCTCTCATATGGTATGGTTTAATATCATTTATGATGTGGGATTTAAGTATGCTAAATTGGGGATGGGTAGCCCGAATGTTCTTTGTATTATTAACATTGGTAACCTATAAAGGATATAAGGATATACTTAAATAGGTATATACGTATATATGTATAATAGGTTAGGTAACGGTCCATTCGTCTAGGGGTTAGGACAGCAGATTTTCATTCTGTAAACAGGGGTTCGATTCCCCTATGGACTACAAATATTGCGGGATATGGAAGAGGTCATCCGCTAAGTCTCATAAACTTAGAATCGCAGGTTCGAATCCTGCTCCCGCTACTAAAGTTTAATATTTATAATTATGTCTAAAAATAGTGCAAAAAATAGTGTGCAAACGCTTAAAGAATGGATTACGTTTATGAAACTTGATAAGAAACGTAAACCTAAAAAAGTTGAATTTGTTGATGATAACCGCAATCGGTTCCGTGACGAGGTAACTAAAGCATTTAAAAAATAAAACTTTGGGGTCGCCCGGTTTTGACAACTAGTAGTTGTTCTTTGAGATGCAGGCAGTGTTAGTTGGAAACACTTAAATCACCTAACAACCAATAAATGCAGAAGTTTCTAACTTCACATACGAAGACGCTATTGCGTTCGTATCTAGTGAGTACGCTGTAGCAGCGTAATCCTTAGGGGCCGACAGACACATACGCCTAGCAACAGAAGTGTCATTTGAATAGGTAGTGTTTATCTGGTGCTTATACCTAAAAGAACTAGACTTTTTTGGATGTTTTATGTTGAAAAATATCCTTATTTGTCATTTAAAATAAAATGACTAAGCCTGTGAATGAGTCCTTTGGGCTTATTGGTTGGACGAGGGTTCGACTCCCTCCGACTCCACAACAGTACCTTGAATGCCTCTGGTTTATCCTAGTTAAATCCAAGCCCATGCGTCGAGGTCTTTTTATGTGAATCAAGTGACTAGGCACAAGATATGACTATGGGGCTCTATCGAAGAGACGTCTTCGATATCCCCTAAACTCTTTGTTTGGCCTACAAAAGGTTTACCCATATATTTATAATATATTAATAACTAAAAATAGTAAGCCATGAAAAAGCGCCTCTCAATTTACCAGATCGGAATTATTATCGGAGCTATTGTTTCACTTGTTCTTCAAGTAATGAGAATTACAGGTCATGTAGATATGACATTATTACAGACTCTTATTCCAGCTGCTATTCCATATATTGCTTTGTTAGGTACAATTACATTTGCTTTCATTTTTGGATTGATTTGTGGAGCATTAGGTATTGATTAATATTTAAAAATAAAGGTTATGACTATTTATAAAATTGAACAATTTGAAGGTACTGAAGATCTTGGATCTGTTAATATTTCTTTTGAAGATCTAAATACTTTAGAACAACTTGAACTAAATCAAGTGATTCTTGAAGATACTGGAAGTTATGTTATTGGATTGTTTACTGATGAGTATCTTACTTTCATTAAATGTCTGTTTGATAAGCATGATATTAACTATAGTGTTACTGATGTGACTTCTCAATTCACCAAAAATACTCCTATCCTTAATATGTTTAAGGGTAAAGAAGATCAAATCAAGTCTTTTGTACTTAGTAATGTATCTGTTGATGATATTCTTGATAAAATTAATAAATCAGGAATGGAGTCCTTAAACGAAATAGATTATATGGTTCTTAATAAATAAAGGTTATGGAAAAACGTTTTAAAACCCTTAAAAGAATTACAGTAGAGGAATCTGAGAAATATATATCTGCTGAAGAAGACTTTCAAAATAACTTTTTATCATATTATACCCTCACACCTATCAACGATGGTTGGGAGCAAGTAACTTATTTCACTAAACGAACTAAAAAACCTATTCCTACTATAGGTGAAGGTAAGGAAATTATATATATTATGTCTAATCCTACTTATCCTGGATTATTAAAAATCGGTTATACAGGTAAAGAAATTGAGATAAGACGTAAAGATCTTTCTAAAGCAACTGGTGTTCCTACTCCATTCAAAGTTGAATTTGTTTATAAATTACAAGGTAGAGGAGAGGAAATGGAACGTGAACTTCACAAGTATCTTGTAGAATATAGAACAAGTAATCAACGTGAATTTTTTGATATTTCTCTTAAAGAAGCTATCAATGCTATAAAAATTATAGGAAAGAATTATATTTAAATTTGTAATCTCAAAATCAGTTTTATATATTTATTTCGTATGAAAACAACAATTTTAACCTTAGCTCTTGCCATCATGATCACATCATGTGGTAACAATGAAACAGCTCCTGTAGCTGACACTGTTAAACCTGTAGACACAGTTAAACCAGCAGTTGACACAATTAAATGTGATACTGCTTGTGCTGATACTGTACCTTGTGGTAATTAATAACAGTAAACATTTAAAAAGAGCTTCATATTTATAATTAATAATATGGGGCTTTTTTTCTAATATTATGGACTTTAATAAAATATTTGATGTTTTTGATCAAAATGATGATCAAAAAGAAACGGATGATGTTAGTTTATTGGTAGACTTTTCCGAACATCCACTTTATTGGATTGGTGGTTTTAATAAACTTATAGCTAATCATTTATTTTTTAAAAAATATACTGCTAAAATGTTTAAAAATATGTCTCCTGATAGTGACATAGAAACATTAGAAAGAGCAGGTGAATATTTAATGTTTAATAGAGCTTGGGATTATATTAAAGATTTAAATGTTTATAATTCTTTTCATATAGAATGCCTTAAAACTAAATCTGATGATGCGTTATATAATTCATTAGAGGCGGCTATAAGATTTTTTGAGGATCTTGAAGAGTATGAAAAGTGCGCTTTATTAAAAGAAATTCAAGACAAAGTCAAAGAGTTTTTATCTTAAGTTTGGCCCTAACTCCTTTACATCGTATATTAATATTACGGGTTAAGAGAAAGAAACATGAGACATAAGGAAACGAGAGAAAGAGACAGATGGGTAAAACGGGGAATGGGATAAACTAATATATACATATATACACATGAGAAACAGAGAACCAGTTCTAAGAAAATTAGACACTATTGATTCTAAAATCAATAAATTAGCACTCTCTTTAAATAGAGGAGATCGTGATGCTTGCTATCAGATCTTAGAGGAAATGAAAGAAACAAACGAACAACTTAGAGGTTATGTCTCATCTGAACCAATAACTGGTGACGAATTAAATCGAGTTTAATATGAAATTAACAGCTGAACAGATCCAGGAAAACTGGAATGAATTTTTGTCCTTCATTGACACCTATATCTCAGAACCTAGAGCATCTGAGTTAAAAGCATTTTATGAAAAGTATGCAGAACGTATTATGTTAATGCCTGCCGCTCATAAAAAAGAATACCACAATGCATTTCCAGGAGGATATGTTGAACATGTTAATCGTGTTATCAAAGCTGCTCTTGAATTACATAACGTTTGGGAAAAATTTGGAGTTGACACATCCACTTATACAGTTGAAGAATTAGTATTTTCAGCTATGAATCATGACTTAGGTAAAATGGGTGATGAAGAAAATGAAGCATATGTACCTCAAACAGATCAGTGGCGTAAAGATAAACTTGGTGAAGATTATAAATTCAATGATCGTTTAGAATTTATGTCAGTACCAGACCGTGGTTTATATTTACTTATGACTCATGGTATTCAGTTCACTAAAAATGAGATGTTAGCAATTAAATTACATGATGGGTTATATGATGAAGCTAATAAGCCATACTTAATAACTTGGATGCCAGAAACTAAACCTCGTACTTCACTTATTTATATTATTCATCAGGCTGATCTTTTAGCCGCTCGTATTGAGTTTGAAAAGGAATGGTTACCAAAACTTAAAGATAACTTGCCCCCAGGAAAAAAGAATTTTACATTAGATAATAAACAACCATCATCTAAAAAAGTACCTACTAAAACTAAAGCTTTAGGAACTATCAAAAGTGAAGGTTTGAAGAATGTAATGGATGATTTCTTTAAAGAATAATTAATATAAATCAAAAATAAAGGTTGTGATATTAGTCACGACCTTTTTTCATTTTAAAATAAATTAACATGTTAACAACTATTATTATTTTATCTATTTTAGTACTTGTATTAGGTTATACTACCTATAATTTATTAGGTAAAAATGAGAAATGTGAAGATATTATTACTAGATATGAAAACTATATGAGTAATATATCTGATATTATTGAAATATCTAATAAAAAAATTAAAGAAGTTGATATTAAAGGATCATTTGATAGTGATGATGAAGTGGGATTCTTTTTTAAGACTATTAAATCTTTACAAGACCAATTAAATGATTTTAACACCAAAAAATAATATGTCTCAAAAGAACTATTTCACCCAGGAGACTGAAGACGCTATTGTAGCATACAATCTTAGTACTGATCCTGTTGAGAAAAGTAAAATATATAGTGATAAAATTCACTACCCTTTTTTCAAATTAACTCAAAATATCATTCATACTTTTAAATTCTATCATACAGAAGTTGAAAATATTGAAGACTTACAACATGAAATTATAACATTTTTATTAAGTAAGATTCATTTATTTGATCCATCTAAAGGTGCTAAAGCATATTCATATTTTGGCACAATTGTTAAACGATGGTTGATTTTATATAATGATAAGAATTATAAGAAAAAGGTAGCATCCACACCTATTTTAACTTTAGAGGATGATCCTGCTATAGGTTACACTATTGAAGAAAATAATTCACCTAGTGATAAATTATCACACAATGATAAGATAGCTTTATTCATGGATTTATATGTTGAGTATTGTACTAATAATATCTATGAATTATTCCCTAAGGAAAATGATGCTAAAATAGCTGATGCTATTCTTGAATTATTTAGGAAACGAGAAAATTTAGATGTGTTTAATAAAAAGGCATTATATATCTACATCAGAGAAATTATTGATGCTAAAACTCCTAAAATTACTAAAATAGCTGATAGACTTTACGATATTTTTAAACGTAACTATATATTCTATCTAGAAAGTGGATATATAAAATTTCACTAGGTCATATTTATGACAAAATAAATATTATGGATAGTTTAGATTCTAATATTTTTGGTGATAAGAAACTCAAAGATTTATTTGAGGAAATATATTCTAACCAAAAGAAAAAAGAAAAACAAATCTCTACCCTAATAGGAGAACTAAAAGGATTAATTGATGATATTGGTGACGCCACTTTAATTGTTCCGTTAATTAAAGAATATCTAGAAATTGGTGTTAAAAACGACGAACAACTCATTAAAATGGCTACCATCATCCAACGTTGTATTGCTGCTGGAAATGCGGCAGGTTCTGATAATGGGTTTACTATATCTGAGGAAGAAAAAGCTCAATTATTAGGAGAAATAAATAAGTTAGGTGAGAATTTAAAATCTAAAGAGTAATGGCTTACGGATTTAGTGGTGTAAATAAATCTTTTAATTCTAGACAATCTAATAATGCTACTTTACTTAATATAAGTAATTTAGATGATTTAATAGTAGCTGCTAGAGTCAAATATATACTACTAGATGACTCAGACAAAATTAAATTTGAAAAATATGGAGGATGGAATGCTTTAGGTTTAATTGAATATGAATTAGTAAATTCACCTAATCTTAAAATTGAAGGAGGATCAATAGCTTATCCTTTAAATCCTAATATTAAAAGTTTTCCTCTTCTTGAAGAGATAGTTTATATAATAACATTACCTAAAACAGCTATAGGAATATCTAATACCGCTGTTAGACAATATTACGTTAATAATGTTAGCCTTTGGAATCATCCTCACCATAATGCTTACCCAACTAGACCTAATGAATTACCTCCTACACAACAAAAAGATTATATTCAAACTCAAGCTGGAAGTGTTAGACGAATCACAGATCAATCAACTGAGATATTTTTAGGTAAAACATTTAAAGAAAGAGCAAATATTCATCCACTTTTACCTTTTGAAGGAGATATTATATATGAAGGTAGATGGGGTAATTCAATACGTTTAGGTAGTACTGTTAAAGATACTCCTAATAATTGGTCTGCAACTGGTGAAAATGGAGATCCTATCACTATTATTAGAAATGGACAAGGAATACAAAGTGAAGAAGGATGGATCCCTATTGTTGAAAATATCAATAACTCAGATTCATCTATAACTTTAACTAGTACCCAACAAATTCCTTTACAAGCCTCAAGTGTTAGTTATATAAGTTATTCAACACCACCCACTTCACCAAACAAGTATAGTGGTAAACAAATATTATTAAACTCAGGCCGATTAGTATTTAATTCTAATCAGGATCATATATTATTAAGCTCAGCTAAATCTATAAATTTAAACTCAGTAGAATCAGTTAATATTGATACTAAAAAATTTATAACACAAGCAGATCAAATATTTTTAGGTAAAGAAGATTTAGCTAATCAACCATTAATGCTAGGAAATAATACAGTTGATTTATTAAAAAATTTAACATCAGTCGTTAAAGAACTAACAAATACATTAAAAACATTACAATCAGCACCTGTAGCTCCAGGTAGTCCAGCTGTATTTCCTACTTTATTAGCCCCTATGTCTCAATTAGTTCTAACTTTAGAATCTTTAGAAAATCAATTAGATAAAGGAGTATTAACATCAAAACGTAATTTTACTTTATAATGCCTGCTCCATTCACTGTAACAACAACTAAATCTAGAGATAATTTTACTTTTGAAGAGTATTATAAACTTCTTGAAGAGGTAAGACAGGCCTATGGAACTATAGATCCAACATTAAATCAATCGAATCCAACTTATATTAATGATGTTATAGAAGCTTATGGTCAACCTACTAAACCTGATTTAATCAAAAAATTTGAAAATTTATTATTCATTGATGTAGGTCCTATCACTAGAGAATATGTTTCTTTACTAAGAGGATTTTTAACTCAAAAATATCCATATTTACAAGCTACACCCCCTCCTCAAAACCCATCTGAAATATGGAATATCCAAAAAGAATTCTTAAGCATCTCAGAAATGCAAAGATATTTAACACCAAATGGACTTAATTCTTATAGACAATATTGGGAAGCATATCAAGATTATAGAGATATCACTCCTAAATATCCTCTAAGAGAAACAATAGGAACTGAAGAACGAACTGATCCTTTAGTTTTTGGTTATAGAAATGTTAATTTATTTGCTCCATATATTATATCACCTGTTATTGTTCCAAACCCAACCCAAATAAATAGACAAACAACTCAACAACAGCAACAAAATCAACAACAACAACAAAGAACTAATTTAGTTAATAATATTAAATAATGGATAGTAAAATACCAACTTTGATAATTAATAAAGGCCAAGATTTGGTTAGACAATTAGTCCCTCAAGTTATTGATATAGCTGTTCAAACTGGTATTCAAAATATAGGGACTTCCAATGTTCAATTACCTAATACTTGTTTAATCTCAGATGAACTACAAAGAATTTTAAATTTAAGAAATACATTAATTGATAAACTAAATACAACAGTTGATATTATAGAAAGATTATCTAAACCTTTAGATACATTAGTTCCATTAGTAAATTCATTATCTACATCTAATCAAAGACTTAATAATATCAAAACTAAATCTCAATTAATTATACCTTTTTTACCAACTTCTCCTCCTGGAGCTCCATCTCCATCTCAAGCCGCTTTAGTTAGTTTAGGCATTGTGGAAAATTTATTAAAAGATTATTTAAGTCCTGCTATTATTAATAATAAAAATGTTATTAATAGTATTCAAACTGCTTTAGATTATGTTAATGGCATTTTAAAGAAACTTATAGATATTTTTAAATCTATAGACCAATATTTAACTAATTGTGGGACTGTTTCTGAAACAACACCTTTAACATCTTTAAATCCGTATTTACAACAATTAGATCAACAACAACAAGAAGTACAAACAGCCTCAATTAATCAAATTTATAGAGGATTTGTATTAGAAGTGAGAGAGGAACAATTTTCACCTACAGTTAGTAGAAGAAGAGCTGTAGCATTAAATCCACAGGGTATAGTATTATTACAAACTCCATTATCTTTTACATCTACTCCTGAAGTTTTAGTGCAACAACTTAAACTTATTATTGACAATAGTAATTTAAAAGCTGAATAATTTAATATTTATAACAGATGAAAACTGATATTTTAAAGAAACTCATTAAAGAAGCAGTAAAAGAAGCAATTCATGAAGAAATGAAAGATATTCTTTTAGAAGCAGTTCGTGGTAATAAACAACCTATAACTGAGTCTGACATGAAAACTTTAAGTTTTACTACTAAAAATGTTCCTACTCCTCAACCTAGTTTTAATGCTAAACAGGCTTATATGGATGTTTTAAAAGAAACAGCTGAAGGTCCTAAATCAGGATTTGATGGTGAATTTAAAGTTAGAGGACATGTAGATCCCTTAAATGGTTCTTTACCTGAAGGACAATTAGGATTAGATCAAATAATGGGTTTAATGAAAGGTAACTAATGGCATTTGGAGCAAAGAAAATATTTCCTATTGATCAAAGACCAGGAACTGCTGTTGGTGTAGCTATACCTTTTAATGCACCCGCTGTTTTCTTTTCTACATATACTACTCAAGATGCTATTAGAAATAATTTATTAAATTTTTTCTTAACAAATCAAACAGAAAGATATTTAAATAATTTATTTGGAGCTAATTTAAGAGCATTTATTTTTGAACAAATCACTAATAATAATTTAGATGGTTTAAAAGAAAATATCCAGTCTCTTATTGCTCAATATTTCACTAATATAAGAGTAGATAGTTTAAATATTTTACAACAACCTGACTATAATGAAATAACTGTTGATTTAAAATATAGTATAATCAATACTGGTATAACTGATCAAGTTGAAATATCCTTTACATAATGGCTGCTAATAAAAATATAAAATATATAAATAAAGATTTTACTGAGTTTAGAGCTAGTTTAGTAGACTATGCTAAAACTTATTTTCCAACAACATACAATGATTTCAGTCCTGCCTCACCAGGTATGATGTTTATGGAAATGGCCGCGTATGTTGGTGATGTTTTATCATTTTATTTAGATAACCAAGTACAAGAAAACTATTTACAATTTGCTCGTCAATCAAATAATTTATTTGAATTGGCTTATATGTTTGGTTATAAACCAAAAGTAACAGGTGTTGCAACTACAACTATAGATTTTTACCAACAAGTTCCAGCTAAACTATCAGGTTCAACTTATGTACCTGATTTTGATTATGCTCTATTTATCCCAAATAATTCAACTGTTAATAGTACTAATGGTATATCATTTTTAATAGAAGATCCTATAGATTTTTCAGTTTCTAGTTCAGGTGATCCTACAGAAGTCACAGTGTATGCTATATCAGCGGGAAATCCAACATTTTATTTATTAAAAAAATCTCGCAAAGCAATATCAGCTACTATTACTACAACAACATTCTCATTTACTTCTCCTATCAAATTTAATACAGTTGAAATAAATTCTACTAATTTGATTGGAATTTTAGATTGTGTAGATAGTGAAGGAAATACTTGGTATGAGGTAGATTATTTAGGTCAAGAAATGATATTTGATTCTATTAAAAATACAAATACTAATGATCCTAATTTTTTCCAAAATGGAGATGCTCCTTATTTATTAAAATTAAAAAAGACTCAATATAGATTTGCTACACGTCTTAGAAACTCAAGACTATTACAAATTCAATTTGGAGCAGGAACTACATCTGATTCAGATGAAAATATTATTCCTAACCCAGATAATGTAGGTATAGGTTTACCATTTGAACAAACAAAACTCACAACAGCTTATTCACCTACAAATTTCTTATTTACTAAAACATATGGTATTGCTCCATCAAATACTACTTTAACATTTAGATATTTAACTGGTGGAGGAGTAACAGCCAATGTTGGAGCTAATACTTTAACTAGGTTAAATTCTACACCTGTATTTTTAAATAGCAATTTAAATGGAACTACAGCAAATGCTATATTTAATTCATTAGCAGTCACTAATCCTGAAGCTGCTAATGGTGGTGGAGATGGAGATACAATTGAAGAAATTAGACAAAATTCTTCCGCTAATTTTGCTTCTCAACTACGAAATGTAACTCAAGATGATTATTTAGTAAGAGCTTTAAGTATGCCTCCTAGATATGGAAATATAGCTAAAGCATATATTGAGCCTACTAAAGTTAAAAATATATCAGCAGGTGAGTCTAATAGTATTTTAGATTTATATGTTTTAACATATGATATAAATGGTAAATTAACCACAGCATCACCTGCCTTAAAACAAAATTTAGTAACATATCTATCTCAATATAGAATGGTTAATGATGCTATTAATATTAGAGATGGATTTGTTGTTAATATAGGAATAGATTTTGATATTATTGTGTTGCCTAATTATGTTAATAATGATGTTTTATCAAGATGTATAACAGCTTTACAAACATATTTTGCTATAGAAAATTGGCAAATTAACCAACCAATAATTTTAAGAGATATCTATGTATTATTAGATAGAATTGAAGGAGTTCAAACAGTTAAAAATATTAGTATAACAAATAAAGTAGGAACCAGTTTAGGATACTCACAGTGGGCATATGATATCTCAGGAGCCACACAAAATAATGTAGTTTATCCATCATTAGATCCTATGATTTTTGAAGTAAAATACCCAGCTACAGACATTCAAGGTAGAGTAGTATCATTATAAAATAAACCATGGCAGTATATAAGATATTCCCAACACAAGACGCTACATTATATTCTATAGCCCCTGAAATGAATACTGGGTTAGATGAGATTTTAGAAGCTTCCTTAGAAGTAGGAGCACTAACAGATCCTGCTCCCCAAGCGAGTAGATTTCTTATCCAATTTTCCTCAGATGATATTAATGATGTTATTAGTAATAAAATCTTAGAAAATGCTTGGCAATCTAATTTAAGATGTTTTATAGCTGATGTAACTGCTTTAAATGCTAATACTACTTTAGAAATATATCCTGTATCTCAATCATGGAATATGGGAACAGGAAAATACTTAAATTCACCTCAAACTCAAAATGGATGTAGTTGGATTTGGAGAGACTACCAAGGTGGCACTCCATGGACTACTAGCTCATTTGCTGCAGATTCTACAGGTTCATACTCAGCATCAGTAGATCCAGGTGGTGGAACATGGTACACTAACTATTCAAGTTCACAACAATTTGATTACTACTCAGATAAAGATATAAATGTTAATGTGACAGACATTGTATCTCAATGGTTTAGTTCTTCTATTTCTAATGATGGATTCATTATTAAACAACAAACTGAATTTATTGATAACGAAAATGTTCAACCTAAAATAAAATATTTCTCAATTGATACTCATACCATTTATCCTCCATGTTTAGAGTTTAAATGGGATGATTATACATTCAATACTGGATCTTCTACAAATACTATTTTAACTGTGAACCCATTTACAGTGACAATAGGAGACAACCCAGGATATTTTTATTCAGGAAGTATTAATAAATTTAGAGTATATTCAAGACCTGAATACCCTGCTAGAACATTTATAACTTCATCTTACTACACTCAGAACTACTATTTACCAACAGATTCTTATTACGCTATTAAAGATTTAGATACTAATGAATATGTAGTTGATTTTGATTCAACTTATACTAAATTAAGTGCCGATGCTACAAGTAGTTATTTTACATTATACATGAATGGTTTACAACCAGAAAGATATTATAAAATTTTAATTCAAACAACTATTGATGGTAGTACTGTTGTATTAGATAATGATTACAACTTTAAAATACTTAATGGGTAATGGCTGGAGAAAAAGTTAATTTAAGTAAAAGAGTTTATGCTAAAAATCAATATGAAAGGGTTATTGATACAACTTTTTCACAATTAGCAATTACTCCAACTCCAACTGAAACAGCAGCTACCACACCCATAGTTTCAGTTGATGAATTTTTTCAATATTATACTGATTTATTTTTTCAAATACCAAAATTTGGAGAAGTAAATTCTCATGAGTACCTTATAAAAACTAGTACTGAATATATTGGTTCAACTACTATTAATAATGATATACAAGCTTTAATAGATGAAATTAATTTATTACAAGCTCAAAATTTAGAATTAAACCAAAGATTAATAGAAACCCAATTATCAGGAAGTCAAGCTCTTAACATTTAATGGATAAAATAGTTAACATATTATCTGTAGATCCAAATACACTTCAACTTCAGAATTACAGTTCTCAAGATGAAGCACTTATATCTAACTTTGAGACAGAAGTAACTTTTGATCCTACTCAAGACTATTTAGAATATTTTATTTTAGATTTAAACCAAACTACTCTTTATAGTAATGTAGCTGGTTATCCTGGTTATCAAATAAGAGATAATATTGTTGTAATTGATCCTCAAGCTGACTTAGAATCACTTGGTTATACTGAAGGACAATACTATACAATATATAATTTTTTAAGAAGAAAATTATCCTCATCAGTTAATAGTACTTTCTATATTCAAGATATTAGTACTGATAGAACTGAGTTAAGACTAAATACTACTCAGATTTCTAATATTGATGTAATTGATTTAACAAATCAATTAGCACTTGATATAGCTAACGCTGGTGCTTCATATAGAGACTTTTATTTAAATTTTGGAGATAACAGATTAGTAATTGCTGTAAATATAGCTTTAGATAATACTAATCCTAATGACCCTACTGTTTTAATTAAGCTATATGAACCATTACCTGATGAGTTTACTTTTAATACTCAATGTTGGGTTGTAGAACAGATAGCAGAATCTTTAGCTTATCAAATTGAATTAACAACTGTATTTACTCTTGATGAACAATTAAATTATATTAGTGGACCTAATTTTAATTTAAATCTTCAAGATCAGATTAATAATTCTACTCCTTATGTTAACCAAAGTACTTTACAACTAAATTCATCTACTTTAGGTTCAGGAAGTTTATTATACCAAATTAATAGTATATTAGCTGAAAGGGGAATCGAAATTAATATAGACTACTCTGATTACTCAGAATTTGTTCATTTCTCATCAGCTCAAACTCGATTAGAAAATTTTTATTATAAACTAGCTTTAATTGAAGAATATACTGTAAGTAGTAGTTTATCCAATAATACAGTTCCTAACTATTATGTTACTTCAAGTCAAAATATTTGGGATAATAAAATAAATGATATCATAACTAATTTTGATGGTTATGAATATTATTTATACTATAGTTCTGAAAGTCACGCTTGGCCTAAAACTAACGCTGTAGCTCCATATATTAATTATTCTGTAGGAAGTGCTACCGCTATAGCTTGGTTTGCTACTCAATCATTATCTGCATCATTATACGACTCAGAAAATAATGATGCTTTAATAAACGCTATCCCTACTTATTTAAGAGAGGATGATACAAATGAACCATACTTCTTGTTCACTCAAATGATTGGACAAAACTTTGATAATGTATGGGTTTATTTAAAAGATATTACTAATAAGTTTGATGCTGATAATAGATTAAATTATGGTATTTCTAAAGATCTTGTAGCTCAAGCAATCCGTGATTTAGGTGTAAAAATATATCAAAACAACTTCTCTGAAGCAGATATATATTCTGCATTACTTGGTCTAACTCCTTCAGGTAGTACTTTATTATTACCTTATACAACAGGATCTTTACCAACACCTACAGGATACGAATATATAAATACTTATATTACAGCATCTGATTCCAGTTCAGTTTTATCATTAAATGATACTAATAAAGAAATTTATAAACGCATTTATCATAACTTACCTATCTTATTAAAGAAAAAAGGTACAACTGAAGGTTTAAGATTATTAGTAAACATTTATGGTATTCCTGATACTATTGTTCGTATTAATGAGTTTGGAGGTAAGTCAAAAGCTATAACCAATAATTGGGACAACTTTCAAGATGTATTTAATTATGATTTTTACACTGAGGGCAATGGATGGGTTCAAACCTCATTTACCGCATCAGGATTAGGTAGTTCTTTAGAATCTACTAATGAATTTAGATTTAAGACTAATGGTATTCCTTCAACTAGTCCTTATTATCAAGTATTATCATATAATGATTTCTATGCTTTAACATTAGAATACACAGGCTCAGGTAATACTAGTGGTTCATACTCAGGTTCAATAGTAGATCCATATAATACTTATGGTACATTAAAATTTGTAAGACTATCAACTGGTGTATCAGCTAGTGTTTATTTGCCATTTTTTGATGGTGGATGGTGGTCGGTAATGGCTACTAGAAAACAAGGTGGTATAAATACAATATTTACTGCCAATAACATTTATGATGGATACGATGGAAATAGTATAGGATTCTCTGGATCAGCCTCAGTAACAGTAGCTTTAGGTTCTCCTACAGGTTCAATATTCTTATCATACACCTCTAGCACAACAATAGGTGGTAATACTCACTATCCATTCTCTGGTTCATTCCAAGAGTGGAGATTATATAATCATGCTCTTTCACAATCAGTATTTAATGATTATGTAATGAATCCTCAGTCAATTGAAGGAAACCAATTAGAAGGAGCTCAATCATCACCTAATTCTCTATACTTTAGAGCACCATTAGGATCAGTATTAGATAATGATGCTACACAAACAACAAGAACATCAGTACATCCAGGAATATCTAAATACCCAGTTACACAATCCTTTATAGCAGGAGATAGTTTCTATTACTTATCTGGCTCATTTAGTTTTGAACCTAACTATGAAACTATATATCAAGATCAATTTGCTGCTGGTGTTAAAAATGCTGTATCTGAAAAGATCAAAATTATAAGCGCCTCTTACCCTTCAGGAAATACCTTATCACAATATATTTCAATTCAACAACAGTCTTTCTCAGTAGAAAGTTTTACTAAAGATGTTGATTATGTTGAAGCAGCATTTTCACCTCAAGATGAAGTAAATGATGATATTATATCCCAACTTGGTTCTTTTAATATAGGTGAATATATTGGTGACCCAAGACAAGTTTCATCTTCATTAACTTATTATCCTGATTTTAATAGATTAAGAGATGAATACTTCTCTAAATATACCCATAATTATAATCTGTGGGATTATATAAGACTTATTAAGTTTTATGATAACTCACTATTCAAAATGATTCAGGACTTCACACCTGCTAGATCAGGTTTAGCCTCAGGTATTGTAATAAAACCAACTTTATTAGAAAGATGTAAATATCCCTTGCCTCAGTCAACAACTAATAGTACCATAGCGTATGTGGGTAGTCCAACAACTAAACAAATTAATATAGGATATTAATGTCATTAAAAGATATAACAATAACCGGATCTATAAATAGTCAACCGTCCTTATCATATGGACAGAAGACCTATATAGCTTCAACTGATGAACAGTCATTTCCTATAGAACATATTACTGGAAGTGCTGGTGGTGCTACTCCTGATTTTGATGGTAGAGTATATACAACTAATTTATTTGTTAATATTACTCAATCTTGGTCCGGTTCAAATAATACCCCAGTTGGTATAGTTCCATTTGTTCATGATACTGAAGAAGAATTTATTAATGGTGAATATAGCGGATCATTTATACAAGTAACAGATCAAAGATTAATTGGCCCTGAGTGTGTAGAACTTTTAACAGTTAATACTACTCCTGTTAATTATGAAGTATATTTTTATTTATCATCAGGTTCATTTAGAGATATAGCTTTAGGAAATTTCTTAGATCTTAATACAACACCAAATGATGGAGAAATTTATATATATTGGTTATATGATCCTCCAACGCGTGTCCCTGGTAATCCAGTCCAACAAAATCTTAACCCTTATATTCCAGTAGAATAAATATGCCTGTAGCATCACTCGGACCATCAATTTCAAGAGGTAATCAACAACCAGTTTTCCTAGCTCAAGGAAATGGTGTTATTTATATTAAGATAGCTAGAAAAGATCTTGATGGGAATGATAATACTTTATCTCTTCAAGAATTAAATAATCTTAGAATCAAATTTAGTGATTATGGTATAGCTGATTATCCTATTGTTAACATCACCGAATATCCAGACTACTATCTTTATCAGATTCCTAGAGTTAATATTACTTCATCAGCTGATAATAATATAAGAAATTACAGATTTAGTGCCTCAGCTTTATTATCTCCATTTTCTCAAACAGTTAATGGGGATTCAGTAGTTGATATAGATACATATACTTCTTTACCTTTTGATTATTTAAATTATTTTAACACTTCATCAGGAATATATACTTTTGGAGACACTCCAAATGTTAAAATCATATACACAGCCTCAGTTTTTGTATCTGTAGGAGGTGTTAGAACTGTAGGTTTTAGTTTAACTCCACCAACTGGATCAGCTATAGCTGGTACCTCAGCTAATGTAAGTGGATCTGCTACTTTAACTATACAAGGTACAGCTTCTTTTATAGAAAATACTCAATTACTACTAAGATTTGCTAATGACTCGGCTCCAGGTAATGATGCTGCTATAAGTGATATCCAATGGCAATTTACCCAATCTATCGCTCCTCAATCAGCCTCTAATCTAACAGTTTTAGAACCATATTTGGTTGAAAATTTCAATTATAGTGATTGTGATGTATTGATGAATAATGTTGACCAAAATCAAATTGGAAGTTTCTTTAGAAGAGTACTTTATGATAATGGTTCAATTATACCTTCAAATTTCCAAGAAATTTTATCTCAATCAGCAGAATATGCCGAGGTAAAAGATTACAACTATACAGCTCGAGCTCAAATTTTACCTAGATATGATGGTGTTAGATTATATCAACAAAATGAAAATGTATGGACTGATGGAGACACTAGTTATGGAAAAACACCTTCAGTTCAAACCTTAGCGGATAAGTTTGTTGTATTTGATTGGATGGGTGGAGCAGATCCTGAAATTAGAACAGGAGGAGCAGGAGTGCATTTAACACATTTAGTTAATGCTGATGGTACAATAATTGGATTAACTCAAGCTAATACAAATTTATTTACTATTGAACAACTATTTAAAAAAGGATCTAGTGTGGCTATATATTATACCACATCATCTATAGGAAATCAAACATTAACAGCCTCAGTATATGATGGAGGAGCATATTTTAATTCATTAATGGCTGTTAGTGGAACTTTTGATTTAAATAGAGGAACAGGTACTTATACTTTTGACTCATATACTTTACCATATTTTATTTTATCAGGAAGTACTCAAATTTCATCAGTTATAACTGCTTCTTATGGGAATAATACTTTTACTAGATTATTTATAAGTGATACTCCCCCACCAGGATTAGGGGTTGGTAAATATTGGAGAATTGAATCTGGAATGATTAATTCTCAAGGTTCTTTATTTCCTAGTCAACAATATGATATCATTAGATTTTATCCTACTAGTTCAATAGATGAATACTATATTCTCCAAGGGACATCAGGATCAGCTGATGTAATAGAAAGAGTAATTATGTCTCAATCAATAGATGGAAATAATTTTTATTTCCATTTAGATTCTCCCATCACAGCTAGTCAATTTCCTAGTGCTAGTAATGATCAAGGATTTAGAATATATAGAAGAATACCAAATGAAACATTTGTTTATATAAATGAATATCAAGCTGGAAGTGGTTTCCTAATACCTGGAAATTATGATCCAAACCTAGATTACCTACAAATAGCTAGAAAAGCTGGCCTTTTGTAAATATTTTTATAACTTTAATATTTATAATAAAATACTAGAAAAATGGGATACCTAAATAATAGTGTAATTACAGTAGACGCTATCTTAACAACTAAAGGAAGACAATTGTTAGCACAAAATGATGGTTCATTTAGAATCACTCAGTTTGCTTTAGCTGATGATGAAGTAAACTATACTTTATATAATCCTGATCATCCTTCTGGATCTGCTTATTATGGAGAGGCAATTGTGAATATGCCTTTATTAGAAGCATTTCCTTTAGAAACCCAAATCATGAAATATAAGCTTACTACTCTTCCTAGAGGTACAGCTAAAATGCCTATTCTTGATCTTGGATATACTTCTATTATTATTAAACAAGGAGCTTCATTAGCAATCACACCTCAAACATTGAATTATTTTGGTGGTAATACTTTTGAAACAGCAGGATATACATTTACCATTTCAGATGTTCGTTTATTTAATACATTTGAAGGTGTAGGTATTAATACTCCATCTGCTCAAGCTTTAAATACTACAACTACATTAGGTACAAGTGTTTCTAAAACAGTTGTTGGTACAACATTAAACTTAAGAGCTACTACTGTTAATACATTATTTGGTTCTAATAATCAATTACAAGCCACATTAATGGTTGAAGGTAGAGATAGTGGAGCTCGTATACAAATTCCTGTAACTGTAACAAAAATATCATAAAAATATAAAACATGTCATTTAAACGTTTAGATCCTGAAGATTTTATAATAAGCTCAGATTCCATCACAGCCACATTATGGTCTGGTGGTACTGTTGCTTTAACAGACTTTTATACTTCATCAGTTCAAGAAGCTGGTTCTTCTGGTGATTTTTATTTAAATATATATCAAACTGCTTCCACAGACGCCTCAGCAGCAGTTCAATTTGCTGTTACTTATGGTAATGCTTTAGGTAGTGGAAGTTCTTACTACAACAACGCGGTTCCGTATGTTTCTCCTACAATGACAACTTATGGTCAATACCAAAATTTGATTTTAGGAGACGAAAATACAGATTTTGTTTTTGGAAACATTACATCTTCAGAATTTTTTGCTATATCAGTTGATAGAACTCGCTATAAAGAAACTTTATTTCCAGGTTCATTAACTTTATACTTATCAGGAAGTGGTGGTTTATTATCATTAACTGACAATAGTCAAATTGTACCTACTGTAACTTTTAATGACGCAGGTCGTGTTTTCCAAATTGTAAGTGGAGCGGCAGGAAATGTATTTACAGGAGTTAACTCAAACGGATATAGTGCAGCCTCAGGATCATATGGTTGGTTACTACCAGATATTGGAACTATTTTATTAAATCCAAAAGCTATCTCTGCTTCAATTCAAGTAGATGCGAATCGCACAAATAACTCTGATGGCTTAAATTATAGAATAATTTATAATGCTATTGATTTAGGAGGAAACTTCCAATTAAATAGCCAAGAAACAATTTCATCAGATTATATATTTGTTAGAGCCAGAAACGCTGAATTTAACTATTCAGAAAATCCAAGCTTTATCTCAGGAAGTACAGGTGAGGTTATTTATAACAATTTTATTAATAACCCACAAACATTCCCAACCACTATTGGATTATATAATGATAATAATGAATTATTAGCAGTAGCTAAATTATCAAGACCTTTATTGAAAGACTTCACAAAAGAAGCATTAGTTAGAGTTAAGTTAGATTTCTAAGATGAATGGGTGCTTACAAACAATTTCTAGCCTCAGACATAATTGTTACTCCATTTGAAGTTAACAAGGGATTTACATTCCAAGGTATAAATGTTGGAGAAGCTTCTTCAACAAATGCTCTTAACTATTCAAATGTAGGTATTGATAGACTTTTAGGAAAAAACTTAACTAGTTCTTTATTTGAACCTAGTATTGAACCCACAACTGGATTATTGGGTGTTCAATATCAAAGACTAGTATATGACTCTGTTAAAGAACTTTATTACGCTTTATATCTAAGTTCTAGTTATGGAGATCCTGTTAGTAGACCTATTTTAATTCCTGGGTTTGATACTGAAGGAGATAGATTAGTAGGATCTGCTTCAAATCAAGCCTATTACACCTATCCTCAAACTACATTAACCTATCCTAAATTTTTCCCTACAGCATCAAATAATATAGTTGGAGTCATATCTATTCCAGTCCGTTTATTTGGTGATTATATTCAACCTACTTCTTTTAAATTTACTACCGATAGTGGTAGTTTAACTGATGATGGAGAAGGAAATGTTTTATTTAACAATAATATTGTAGGAAATATATTTTATCCTCATGGCTTAATTGTCATAACAGGTAATGAAAATTCATATAGTACAAGCTCAATTTATGGGACAGCATTATATGGTTCTTCACTTTATGGTGGAGGTTCTACTTTTGCTGATGAATTATTAAATTTTATCACCTCATCTAATGTGACATGTTCATTCTCTAGTTCATATACAATTTATGAAACTCAATATAAATGTACTATTAGAGAAAATGAATTCAATTTCACACTCAACCCAAGTACTATCTCAGGAAGTACAGATGGAACAACTTATGGATTTGTAACAGAATCATATTTCTCACCTTATGTCACTACAGTAGGTTTATATGATGAACAGCAGAATCTATTAGCTGTAGGTAAACTATCACAACCAGTACCAACTTCACCAACAACAGATACAACAATATTGATTAACATAGATAGATAATGTGGTTATACAAAGATAAAGTTATAAATAAAATAGAAGATTTTCCCGAAAACACATTTGGTTTTATTTATAAGATTACTAATAAAGAAACTGGAAAGTTTTATATTGGTAAAAAACAACTAATGTCTAAAACTAATATTAAATTAGGTAAAAAAGAAAAAGCAGCATTACCAACACAGCGTGGTAGAACTCCATCTAAAAAATTAGTAATTAAAGAATCTGATTGGATAAATTATTGGGGTAGTAATAAATCATTACTTGAAGAAATTAAAACAATAGGTAAAGATAAATTTATAAGAGAAATACTTATGATATGTTCTAGTAAGAAACTTTTAACATATTGGGAAGCTGCGTATCAAATAAAACTTGATGTGTTATTAATAGATAGTTATAATGATACAATTTTAGGACATTATTATAAAAAAGATTTTATAACCTAAAGTTAGGCCTTTCAAAATATTATTATTATAATTAGGTTATGGCTGACAATGCTTTAGTATATTTGATAGATTCTGTATTAGGTAGAGGTAAACCAACATCTAAAGGAAATAGAGCATACCATTGTCCTGAGTGTAAGCATCATAAACTTAAATTAGAAGTTAATTTAGAAGAAACATCACCCCATTTTCAATCATATCAATGTTGGGTTTGTGGATTTAAAGGTAAAAAATTAACTACTTTATTTAAGAAAATTGAAGCCGAATCTGATAAAGTAAATGAACTTCGATTATTAGTTAAATCAGCCTCCACTAATACTAAAATAGTAGTTGAAAATAAGAAAATTTCCTTACCAGAGGAATTCATATCATTAGTTAATCCACCTGATAATTTATCTACTAAACATGCTACTCATTATTTAAAAAAACGAGGCATTACTAAAGAAGATATTATTAAATATAATATTGGATATTGTGAGTTTGGTAAATATGCTAACATGATTATTATACCTTCATATAATAGTGAAGGAAATCTCAATTATTTCACTGCAAGAAACTACGATAAAAACGCTTCAGTTAAATATCGTAATCCTGATGTAACTCGAGATATCATTGGTTTAGAGTTATTTATTAATTGGAATACGCCAATTATATTATGTGAGGGTATGTTTGATGCTATAGCTATTAAACGTAATGTTATACCATTGTTAGGTAAAACTCTTCAACCTAGTTTAATGAAAAAAATCATTAACTCAACAGTTGAAAAAATATATATTGCTTTAGATAAAGATGCTATAAAGCAAGCCTTAAATTTTTGTGAACAATTAATGAATGAAGGTAAAGAAGTTTACTTAGTAGACCTAAATGAAAAAGATCCAAGTGATATGGGTTTTGAAAACTTTACTAATTTAATCCAAAACACTTTACCTCTAACATTCTCAAACTTACTTGAGAAAAAATTACAAATCTTATGATAGAAAAAGGACATTCAATACATAAAAAGAGTATTAAACGTTTACTTGAAGTTGATAATGAAAGTAAACAAGTGAATTTCTTAGACACTAGATTTTATAATCGAAACGGAGAATACTACCCATCAGTGACTAGTATTTTACAATATTTTCCTAAAGGTAAGTTTTTTGAAAACTGGCTTAAAGATGTAGGACATAACGCAGATATCATTGCTAAAAAATCAGCTGACGAAGGTACTCAAACGCATAGTTTAATTGAAAAATATTTAACCGGTGAACAGATTGATTGGTTAGATGAAAAAGGAAACGCTGTATGTTCTCTTAATGTGTGGCAAATGTTACTCAAATTTGTTGAGTTTTGGGAAACTGAAAAACCTGAACTTGTTGAAAGTGAAATCCACTTATTCTCAGATACTCATAAAATAGCCGGTACTTGTGACTTGGTTGTTAGAATGAGAGATGAGTTATGGATATTAGATATCAAAACATCTAACAGTGTTCATACTTCATATGATTTGCAGTTAGCTGCTTATACAACATGCTGGAATGAAACATTTGAGGAAAAAGTAACCAAAAATGGTATCATTTGGTTAAAATCATCTAAACATAAGGCTGATTCTAAAGGTAATAAGATTCAAGGTAAAGGATGGGAAATAGTGACATCATCACGTTCCATTGAAGAGAATTGGAATTTGTTTACTAAGGTACATGATTTATACAAGTTAGAAAATACTAACCTTGAACCATCATTTAATAAATTTCCTATCTCAGTTAAATTGAATTCTTAATCTCTATTAATATTTATAAGGGACTTGGCTTACCCAAGTTCTTTATTTATATTTAAGGGATGATAAAACTTACAGATCTTTTATTAGAAATCTCATCTAAACCTAAAGCTATCATAATGGCTGGAGGTGCCTCAGTAGGTAAATCAACAGTACTAAATTCTATTAAGTCCTCATTAAAGGGATTTGAAAATTTAAATGCTGACAGATATGTAGAAGATAAGGATTCACCAATGTATGGTAACTTATCAGCTGCGTCCTCTCAAATTAGAAAAAAAGATCTACCAAACGCTATCACTAATAAGAAAAATCTTATATATGATACTACAGCATCTAATTTAGGTACATTACAACCAATCTTAGATGAATTAACAAGTAATGGATATGATGTAATGATGATCATGGTTTATGCTCATCCTATTGTATCGTTTTTAAGAAACTATAAACGTGAACGTAAAGTACCAGCAGTTGGTGTTTTAGGTACTTGGGCTAATGTTTATAACTTAATTGGTGATTATAAAAGAATATTTGGTGATAACTTTATATTGGTTAGTTCACCTGCTTCAACTCCTGAAGAATTTAAGGAAATTGAAAATTTTCAAAAAGCTTATGATGAAAGTAAATTAAAAGAATATTTCAATAATTTACTATCTACAGGTGAATTTCAATCTACATTTAAAAAATCTGATGTTGGTTTATCACCTGAAGAATTAGCTAAAAGAGAAAAACAAAGAGAAACCACTCGTAAGACTTTAGAGAAAAATATTGAGAAAATAGCTGATACTTACGATGATATTCAAACTCAATTAACTCCAACTGATATTAAAGAATTACCTAGTAAGGTAAATAAATTTGTTAAATGAACTCTCTAGTTAAAGAACTAATACAACCCTTATTAGAAAAGACTACTAAAACAGTAGCCTTATACCCAGGCAAATTCAAACCACCTCATAAAGGACACTTTGCTGTAGCTAAACAATTGTTAGATAAGGCTGATGAAGTGATTATAGTTATATCACCTGTAACAGTTGATGGTATAACTGCTCAACAGAGTGAAGCAGTTTGGAACTTATATAAGAGTTTACTTGGTGATAAAATAGATGTTAGAGTAGTTGATAAATCTCCTGTTAAATATGTTTTAGATACTATAAAGGAAAATCCAGAAGGTAATTTTATAGTAGCATATGGTAAAGGAGAAGAAGAAAGATATAAATCACTTGTTGGTAAACCAAATGTCAAGATCATTGACGGTGGTACTATAAGTGATAAAGCCGGAAACTTAAATGCCACAGACTTTAGAAAAGCATTACAAGATGAAGGAGATATTACTAGATTCCTACCTAACGGAATAGAATACTCAGATTTTATTGAAGCATTTGGTATTAAAAAGATTGAGGAAAATTGTGGTTGCCAACATGAACAACCAGTAGATTTTAAAAGTGCTTTAGCTTCATTAACTAAATATATGGTTGATAAAGGTATGAATATAGCACCTTTACCTAAGTTAAAAATAATAAAAAACGATGTTAAAAACGCTTCAAACATCTTAGGTAAAACAGCGTATTATGATCCTAACAATTGTTCAATCACTTTATACACTTATGGACGTCATCCTAAAGACATATTACGTTCATACGCTCATGAAATGATTCATCGTATTCAAGATAATGAAGGTAGATTAAATGGTGTTAATACAACTAACACTAATGAAGATGGTAACCTTAAGGAACTAGAAAAGGAAGCGTATCTTAATGGAAATATGACTTTTAGAAATTGGGAAGATAGTTTAAAAAATTCTAAACTGGTAAATGAAGTGTATTTTTTAGATGTAGAAAAATTCAATTATCCAAGAACAATACATGAAGATTTATGGTATACTTTAAATGAAATTATTTTAAATCCAAATAGTGCTGTTGAGATAAATGGTAATTTAACTAGAGGTAAATTTCAAGTAGGAAATATTATATATGAATATGATATAAAAATTATACCTAATCCATATAATGATGGAGGAAATTTCGCTAACATATCATTTTATCCTGAAGGTGACAAAATAAGTACTCCTACAGGTACTTCTACCAAAGAAAATTATATAAAAATATTATCTACAATGTATAAAATTATATTAAATTTTGCTGAAGAAGCAGAACCTGACTATGTAGGAATATCATCAGTGGATAATACATCAAATAAAAATTACCATATGGTATATGCTAATTTAACAGATAATAGATTTAATAGGATACCTGGATATTTTAGAAAAGATGTAAATTTACCATTTGAAACTCCTCAAGGAAAAGGAAGAATGGTAGTGTTAAAGAGAAAAGATGTATAAATTAACAACTTTATATAAACAACTCAAAGAAGAAGAACAAGCAGCACAAGTAGCAAAATATAAAATATTTTGTGATATGGATGGTGTGTTATGTGACTTTGATAGACGTTTTGATCAATTTGGAGGTATGAAACCTAAAGAATATGAGTCAAGATTTGGTACTAAAAAGTTTTGGGAAATTATAGATAAAGTAGGAGCTCAATATTGGGCTAAAATGCCTTGGATGCCTGATGGTAAAGAATTATGGACATATATTAGTAAATATAAACCTGTTTTACTTTCAGCTCCATCAATGAATCCTTCATCTCGTTATGGTAAACATTTGTGGGTGAAAATGAATTTAAACACAAAAGATAATCCAATTAAAACTAAGTTAATTTTAGCAAGACGAGAGAAAAAAAGAAATTACTCCGGCAAAAACAAAATACTTATAGACGATCGCCCTGATAACATTAATGAATGGGTTTATGAGGGAGGTATCGGTATTTTACATACATCAGCACAACAAACCATAAACGACTTAAAAGAATTAGGATTATGAGTAAATATAAATATAAATTAGTAGAACAAGATGAACCTAATGAAGGTCATTTTCATGTAGATATATTGAGTTATAAATCTGAAAATCCCTTAACTGAAGAATATATACATAAATCAAACAATTTATTAAAGAGATTAGATAATTTAGTAAAACAAGGTGAAGAATTATTAGAAAAAAGAAAAAAGAATGGATTCAAAAAATAAAAATTTTAATGATATAAGACGTTTATCTCAATCTATTGAATCAAAAAAGAATATATTAATTAAATTTTCCAAATATTTTTCTAAAGAAGAAATAGAATTTATTAATAATTCAACCAAATTAATCCAGGATTTTAATAATGAAATAAAAGAACAAGAACCTAATATAGATGAATATTTTAATGGTTTTAATACTATAAATAATATTCTTAATTCTTATATTCAAATATTAAAAGAAAATAACTTATATATAAGTGAAAATATGAAATATAAATTAGTAGAACAAGATGAACCACAAGGTGGTGGAGAAGAAAGTGGTTTGAAAGGCATTAAAATAGAACAAGAGTTAATTTTGACTACTAAAAATGATTTGACTGCTGATAAAATCCTTGCTATTTTAGAAGATCCTAAGTATCTTGGTGGTGTATATACTTCTAAGTCTAAAGAATTATTAGATTTTGAAACAAAAGTATTTGGTAATAAAGTTACTAATCCTAAACAGGTTAAAACTAATAAAAACATATATGATGAAAATGGTATAAAATTATATCAAGAAATAGAAAAGATAGCAGGTGGAAAATTTGAAAGAGGAGCTGGTAAGTTTATAACTCAAAAAGATGATAAAGGAAAAGAATTATTTGTTTTTCCTATTAAATCTCCTTCTAATTTAGATTTAGTTAAAAAATATTTAGGAGAAAAATCAAAAACACAAATTAAACCTAAAGTTGTTGATGACAATACTTTAAAATTCCAACTTCCAGATAAATCAGATCTTGAAAAAATATTAGCAAACGCTGAAAAAGCAAAAATTATATCAAGTAAAGATTACTCATTAGAAAAAACAGACAAACTTGATGAAAGTAAGGTTCGTCAAAATGTTAAAAAACAACTTTTTAAAATGTTAAATAAATAACAGTTATGTTAAAAAAAGACTTTAAAAAAGCAGACGTCCAACGTTTACGTAACCTTATGACAGGTAAACAAGGTGAAAGAACAACTGCAGGTATAGGTTATAGTAAACAACAAGAGGTTCATGAAGAAGGAGATGTATGGGAAGAAAATGATCGTACATGGACCATTAAAAATGGCATAAAACAAAATATTACTAAATTGGATAAGGCTAAACAATCTGTTACCTTACCATTATTTTGTCCTTGTTGTGATCAATTGATGAAAAATAAGAATGATAAATTATTTTACATTCAATATAAAAGATGTTTTAATTGTCAAATAGATTTTGAAACTGATATTCGTAAACAAGGTTTATGGGAAATATATGAGAAAAACATCCTAAATTCAGATCTTGATAGTCTAATACAAGAATATTCAGTTTGGATAGATGAGGTTATAAATAGTTCAAATGAATCTTTTATCACTGAAAATGGTGATGTAGAGAGTTGGATTGGTTCTAGTAAGAAAAAGTTGTTGGAAAGCAAGGAAGAAACAATCAAATATTTACAAAGATTGAAAAAATGACAGTCACTAGTTCAACATTAACTATTTTAATCGCTTTAATAACAGCTATAATTGGACCTATTATAGTAGAATGGGCTAAAACTAAATTCTTTAATAAAAAGTCAAAAGCCGATGCTTTAGGTGAATCTATTGATACTGATGAAAAGATAGATCGTCAACTTGAGATATTAATGGAAGAATTAAAGTGTGATAGAGTTTGTATAGCTCAATTTCATAATGGTGGTCATTTTTATCCAACAAGCAAATCAATTAAAAAATTTAGTATATTTTATGAGCGTACATCTGATAAGGCTGCATCCATAAAAGAAACATTCCAAAATATTCCTGTATCTTTATTCCCTAAAATATTTTCCCTTTTATATAAAGAAGGTGAATTAAATATTGAAAGTTGTAAAAACAACACAGTTGATTGTGGGTTATTTCCAGTACTTGGTAAAAATTATAAAACCAAGTCTTTCTATATTTTAGCTGTAAAAGATTTAAATGATAATTTTGTAGGTACCTTAGCCATATCATACTATAGTAAAGAACATACACTTTCATTAGATGAATGGATTTTATTAAGACAAAAAATAGGTGCCATAGGTAGTATATTGACTGACTACTTACATGACAAAAAGAGGTAAATTTAATAAAGATTCAATATTTATAACAAAATACTGTGCTTAAAATGAACAATCAATTCACTCATATGCAAAAATTGGCTTTTGGTAAGCCACTCACTACTTCTGAATCACTCCATGAGTCAACTCTTAGAGAAAAAATTAAGGAATTAGTTAAATCCTCAGTTGATGAAGCTAAGAAAAAGAAAAAAGATGAACCAGAAGATGTAGCCCCTCAAGAAGATGTAGATGTAGATCTTAATATGGATACTGAAGAACCACCAGTTGAGCCATCAATGGACACTATGACTCCTACAGATGGAGGAATGGACATTGATCCAACTGTTAAATCTATCCAGGATTCATTACAAAAGGCTTATGCTTCCGCTAAGCAGTTAGGTGATGAAAAACTTATTAACCAGATTGGTAACACAATCACAATGCTTGTTAGAACACAAGTATTAGGTGGTCAACAAAATAAGTAATGGCTGGTATTAGTACTAGACAACTAGAACTATTTAATAAGTTTTACTCACAATATAGGAGTGAAGCTGATGAATTTATTGACAAGTATGGAGCTGAAGCTCCTAAAGTAATGTATGGTAGAGCAATGAAATTAGCTAAAAATTCTTTAGATAAAGAAAATAAACAGAAAATCAAAGAGATGATCAAAAAATCTCTCACAGGACCTGTTGAAGAAGAAATCAACTCTGCTGAATTTGTTCAGACTCGTAAACCAGTAGAAGACAAAGATCCGATTGATATTGTTAAAATGGATATTCCTTTATTAATTCGCATGATGGAATTTGCTAAGGAAGACGCTAAAACAGATATGGATTTACATGTTGCTGCTGAAAATATGATTGAACTATCTAAAGAAGATAGGGTACTTGATATGAGTGACTATAGTAGTATAGTATCACCAGATGAAGAAAAACAACTCGATGAGTTAGTTAAAAAAGTAATGTCTAAATTAAAACAGTAATGACTAGAGACGAATTAGCAGGTAAAATAAAAAGTCTAGTAAAACAGGTTTATTCTAGAGTTAAATCTCCTAAGATTGACCTTGATAATCCTCCTACTACTATATCTTTAGATACAACTAGATTTCCTGTTTTAGCTAAGTTTCCTACTCTTAAAGATACTATCATTTCTTTATTAACAGACCAATATGATTTGTTTATTAAAGATATTGAATGGGTAGCACCTCGCCCTACTACATTTCGTATTATATTAGCTAATGATCAAGTATTTTATTTAACTTACACTGATCGTTCATGGATTGGTAAAGTTGAAGGTAAAAAATATTACTTATTAAACATAAGTGAAGAACAGAATTGTATAGAGGCTATAGCTAGAATTTTATCATATGGTGCCAAAGAAACACCAGCTAAAGAAGAAGTAGTACCTTCAGAACCAGCTCCTGAGACACCTGCTCCTGAAACACCTGTCCCTGAAACACCTACTCCAGAAGCTCCAGCAGAAGAAACACCTGAAGAAACACCACCAGCATAATGGATGTATTAGATTTATTTTTTAAAAAATATTCATATAAATTTCCAAAAGGATATCCTGACTTAAATGATGAGCAGGATGTTCGTATTTTAAATAATTTATTGGAAAATATAGGAGTTGATTTTACTCAATTAAATGAAACTTCTGAAGAATACGAAAAAATAATTCAAAATAAATTAAAATCTAGACCACAACCTCAGGGTGATTACAAATTAGGAACTAATATTAATTTATCTGGTGAAGATGCTAAAATATTTAAAGAATTATATCCATTATCTCCTCCTAAAAAAGGACAAGAAGAATCAAGTGCTGGTTCAAAAGGATCAGGTAATGGTGAAATATCTATGTATTGGTTATTAAGCAAAAACTATAATGTAAAAGATGGTAGAGGAGGAGGAGCCCCAGATTTATATGCTAATGGTATTGGAGTAGAGGTTAAAGCATACGGTGCTAAAAAAATTACTTTAGGTAAATTTAGTTCAGATAAAGAAAGTCTAGCCTTACTAAATACATTATTTGGTTTAAATGCATTGGTTACAACATTAGAAAAAACTGAAAAACCATCTAAAGAAGCTAGTTCATTAAGTTTTTCAAGATCAGACATTATCAAAGCATTCACTAGTCTAAAGGATTTTAGTTCTGAACAAGGTTTAAGATCATTATCTGATAAATATGAATTGATTAGAGTTATATATGAAAAAATAGATGTATTATTAAATGCTTTAAATTTATCTGGTGATTTTGATGTTGAAGAAGCATCAGCAGCAATGATTAAAAAAATTATATCTACTAAAATAGCTATCAAACCTGGTGATGGTGGATATATGGTTGATGTTACTGAGAATGGAGATATTAAATATACTCAAATAACTCAAGCTAAATTAACCCAAGCTAACCCAAAAACAATATTGGATAGTGTAGCTATTAATCAAGCCCAAATAATTATAGATCCAGAAGCCATATTTAAATAATATTTATAACTATGAAACATGCCAATCTCATAAAACGTTTAATACAAGAGGCACTATCTACACCTCCTAAAAAAGAATCATGCAACTGTGGTTGCCATTCTTGTGAGAATGTAGGCAATCCAGGTCCTGTACTTAATGAAAGTTTAAGTACTAAGATTGTGATGACTGAAAACATGAAACATCATGTTGAAAATAAGTTACCACTTACTGAGAATATGTTTCGTTATGGCTCTGAAGCATTTTTAGATATGTGGGCTGAAGCACGCTATTTATTTTCTCGCAATGCTATTCATGTTAATGATTTAGATAAAGAAATTTTACTTGAAACTAATTTAGGTGAATACGGAATTTATGAAGGTCAAAAAGTACCTTTAGATTTACCTATGTTAGAAGAAGTTGAAATGAATATGCCAATTCCATATACTAGACTATTAAACCAAATCAAATCAGATTCTGAGTTAGCTAAAGAAAACTCAGGTAGATTGATAGATCTTTATTATGAATTGGAACAAACCATTTTTGACAGAAATTTAGATTCAGTACCTCGTTTATTAAGAAATTATGGGGTATATAATAAGTATTTAACTTTCTTTCAAAGAGAACTTAATGAAGCAGAGAAAAAGAAAACACCTGCTTTAAATAAACCAAAACGTGGTGGATCAAAGAAATTTTATGTATATGTTCGTGATCCAAAATCTAAACGTATTAAGAAAGTATCATTTGGAATGGCAGGTGGTGGTTTAAGGGCAAAACTTAATAACCCTAAAGCACGTCAAGCTTTCTCCAAACGTCATAATTGTCCGCAAAAGACAGATAAAACAAAAGCATCATATTGGTCATGTCGTTTACCACGATATGCTAAAGCATTAGGATTTAACACAACATTTTCAGGATATTGGTAATATGGAAAACTGCTCAAAATTAGCCTCATTTTTAATGCATTCAAGAACACAAGCTCATGTGTTCCATTTACAAACACCTTCATTTGCTGAACATAAAGCATTAAATGACTATTACGATGGAATTGTAGATCTAGTAGATGGATTTGTAGAAAGTTATCAAGGTAAATATGGTGTTATAAATAACTATGTAAGCTTCAGTCTTATGAATTACACTAATAAACAACATGTAATTCAATACTTTGAAGCATTATGCGCTACTGTAGCTACATTGCGTCAAGAAATTACAGATTCATATTTGGATAACCAAGTTGATGAAATTGTAGCTTTAATTAACTCTACTTTATATAAACTTAAGTGTTTAAGCTAATGAAACGTTCTAAACTAGCAAATCTTATTAAAGAAGAAATACGTGATATTTTACGTGAAGATTCTGCTGCTAAACTTTATAAAGTTGAAGGTTTATTAGTCACTAATAATGACATTAAATGGCAAAAAGAAGTACTTTCAGATATTAGATCTATAACTGGTGTTACTACTATTGATGCTAAAGAATATGAACCTCGTATTCGTAAAGAAAACTATTCATATGATAGAGTAACAGTTAAAATTGATCCATATCCATATTTAAAATTTGGTAAATTTGATTTAGATACTATTAAACAAGTAATTCAAAATATAAACGACATTAAGGGTGTTGTTAAATTTAAAGTTGAAGACCCCCAAATGGTAAATGTAGGAATATAATTATGTACACAAAAGAACAAATTGAAGCAGCTGTAAAAGCAAAAGGATACACTTGGTTTGAAGATGCATCCAACAAAGGATTTGATGTTAATATTATTGGCATCCGTAATTCCTCAACTGGTAAAAAAGTAACAAACGTGTTTGATGATTACATGACCATTTCCTATAAAGAAAATGGAGTATGGAAATCTCATGTTTGGGCTTGTACTACAGACCCAGGTACTAAAGCAATTAAAGAATTTAAAAATCCAAATGGTGTAGCACGTTTAATCCCAGGCCAATATAGAGGTGTTTGGAAAGTGGATTTACATCAGGGTAAATATGAAGCACTTTGTCAGCGTTTAGGTAATGTAAAAGTATACCGTGACAAAAACAAAGATATGTCTTTTGATGAGACCATTATTCAAGAAGGTATGTTTGGTATTAACATCCATAGATCTAATCCAACAACTGAATCTCAATTTGTTGAAAATTGGTCTGAAGGATGTCAGGTATTTAAGCGTGTAAAAGACTTTAATGAATTTATGGCTATCTGTAAAAAAGCAGCTGCTATTCATGGTAATAAATTTTCATATACATTATTAGAATCTTCTGATATTAAATGATAAATTTAGAGAATTTAATAAGGCAAGTTCTTTTAGAAGAAAAGAAAAAACGGGACAGATGTTTACGTATCGCTGATCGTAAATTTGAAAAACCGTCTGCTTATAAGTCCGGTGCTGTTGTTAGATGCCGTCAAGGTAAGATATGGAAAGATATTAAAGAAGAAGAAGACCCACAATCAGGTAAAGCTGCTCCTTACGGATCAGGGTATGCTAGATTGAAAAAAATGATTCAAGAAATCATTCAAGAAGATGAATCACTCCGTAAATGGTTTAAACGTCAAGGCCCATCAGGTAAAGAAGGTGGATGGGTTGATTGCAATACATGTCGTAAAGTAGATGGTAAAACCAAATGTAAAGCATGTGGTCGTAAAAAAGGTGAGAAACGCGCTAAATATCCTTCATGTCGCCCCACACCATCTCAATGTAAACAACCTGGTAAAGGTAAAAAATGGGGTAAAACAAAATGATCAAATTACTTGACATACTAAAGGAAATTACTGAAGCCAAACAAGTAGGTGATATATATCATTTTACTTCTCTTAGAGGTTTATATGGAATATTAAAAGATGGGTTTATAAAACCTAATGCTGAAAATCAAATATCAACTACACGAAATAAAGATGTAGATACAAGTTCTTTTTTTGAGTATAGTGGAGGTCAAGTGACAGTTATGTTAACTTTAGATGGAAATAAAATCTCTAACAAATATAAAGTTAAACCTTTTAGATACGACCCAACATTTTGGGACTTACCAGCATATCAAGATAAATTTGAATTTGAAGAACAAATAGTCACTAATGGTGAAAATTTTCCTATATTTCCATATTTAAAAAATGTGTCTATAACTATAGATAATGAGCGTAATCTTGATAAGGAAATGTTAGCTCAAATAGAAAATATCTTAAAAGAACAAAATATTCCATACAAGATTAACACATGAAAAAGGAACTATTAAAGGATTGGGTTTTAAAGATGTTTCTACTGCTAGACAAGGTATATCTAAAATAAATAAAGCCAAAACTACTCATGCTCATAAAGTACAAGCTACTCTTGTAATGAAACAAAGAGCTAAAGTAGCTATGGAAAGGACTAAAGATCCTGAAAAGAAAAAAAAGTTAAAGGCAGCTTATCAAGTTTGGTCTAAAAAGTTAGAACAACTAAAAGCCAAAACCAAACAAATGAAAAAATGATCAAATTACTTGAATTATTAAAAGAAGCAAAAGAAACATTTGAAAATTTTGCTATTACTCGAGGTAAGGGTGCTGCTAAAATAGCAGAAAATGCTGAAAAGAAAGGTGGTTTAGCACTTTTAACTTGGCATCATTTTAAAGTTAAGGCTCCATACTATAAAAAAGCATCAGAAGGTAAATTAGACCTAGATAAAGCTAAAAAAGAATTTGAAGAAACATATAAGAAAATTTCTTTAGATATGACTCAAATTGAGTTCCAACGAGAAGTAGGTCGCTTAGAAGTTTTAGGTGAATTATTAATACAAAATAAAAAAGGATAAAATGATAAAACTAATAGATATATTAAATGAAATATCCTTGGATAAAGAATCTTTAATTCAACAAGCAAAAGATTTACTAATTCCAAAAGAAGATCCAGAAACTATTGATCATCTTTTTAATGGTTCCTCTTTTGAGGAGGTCGCTGCTATGTTAAGTGATAGAAGAAATTTATATGGTGATAACTTTGCTAATCAAATTGATAAACTATTAATTCAAATGGGTTATCCTGAGGGATATGTAGAAAATAATTAAAAATGAAACAAGAATTCAACATAACTGAGTGGGCACTCAAAAATAGATTAAAAGAGCATGAGGAAGGAGAATACCCTCCATATATGTTTTCACCAATAGGCTTTGGTTGCCATGTTTGTAAATATTACTATGTTAAAGATGATAAACACATGTGTGATAACTCACAATATAAAACATATATAGAAACTAAACTTAAAGAAAAAGGAGTCGAATTAATTAGTGATGAAAATGGAGCGGAGTTAGTTGACGACAAAGGTAACCAGATAAAAGATCCTTCAAAGTGGTGTTCAAATTGGTTTTTACCTAAAAACTAAATATATTTATATTAGATGCACAATATAGATTCATTCATAATACATGTTGTAAGCAATTTATTTCCACTTCTAGAATATTCTGAAGGTGAAATTAACCGCTTAATGGATAAGTTTAAGGAAGAAGCCGATGACTTAAACATTGAAATTTCTGATGAACAGCTTAGAAAGTACATTGAACGCTTTGATCAGTTAAAAAATTCTCCAAAAATCACTGAGAAAGATTTACGTAAATATCCTTTACCTAAACTTATTAAGTTAGTCACATCCTCTGAAGGTGCTGAAGATGAAAAAGAAGACGATACCCCAGATGTAGTTTATAGTGGAGAAGGTATTACTATATGGAATGGTGCTAAAGAAGGTAATTGCATTAATTATGGTAGTGGAGAACGCTGGTGTATAACTAGAGGTTCATATGATAGTTATCGTTATTCTGAGGGAAAAGGATACCCAACATTTTATTTAGCTAAAAATGCTAATTTAGCAGATTATGAACCTTTAAGTTTTGTAGCTATTCAGGTGAGAGATGTTAGAGATGAGGATGAAAAATATGTTTATACTAATAGGGTAAATTCTCCTCATGAATCACGCCCAATGAATTTCAGTGGTTTATTAAGTGAAGTTCCTTGGTTAAGAGATATACCTAATATTAAAGGTATTCTTAAATATATTCCTTTATCTTCTGCTGAAAAAGCAACGCAAGTATATAAAAATAAAGATATAAGTATACGTGAATGGATTAATATACCATTCTCAGCTAAAAAACAATATTTGGTAGTTAAACAAGGAAATAGAGAAATATTTAGTGATATATCAAATGATGAATTTGTATCTAAATATTTACCTAAATATCCACAAATAGCTACATTTATAGCTATAACACCTGGTATTTTACCATCATTAACTTTATTAAGAAATTTAGATAAGTTTTCTAGTAATGATAGAAAATCTATAACTGCTAACTTAAGAGATCTTATTCCGACACGTTTATTAGAGGAAGAAGTTCTTCCTTTTGATGTTAAGAAACTATTAGTTTTATTAAAGAAATGGGAACTTACATCTGATGAAAGATTATATGTCACTAAAGATGGTTCTACCATAGTTAAATTAACATTTGAAGATCCTATAGGTTTAGGAATTTACACTGAAGAAGATTCTTTCCCAAGTATTAAATTAAATAAACGTACATCAAAATACTTATTAGAATACCCAGATTTAGATAATATTCCATTTAACTCACTTCTTAGATTAGTTGGTGATGAAATACTTGATTTTTCTTTTGTTCAAAAAGTAATTAAAAAAGCAGAAGAAGATCCAGACTCAGCTGTTATTGTTAAAGATACTGAAGATGGAAAATTATTATTAGATTCTAATTCATTTACCTCTTATAAAATTGAAGGAGATAAAGTTACTCCGGTATCTTTTAGTAGTGAGGAAGTTCAAAATGTATTAAAAGATGAAACTGAAAATACAAATTTTCAGGACTCAGCTGTTAATTCAGTATTTGATAAAAAAGATCTTCCTACTAGAATTAATAAAGATACCTTTATTAATATATTAAAAAATACTCCATATAATAAAAGAACTAGAGGTAATGAAGTGGTCCTTGTAGATTCAGATACTCCAATAATATTTGTTATTAACACTAATAATAAATCTGCTATAGACACCATATTTGATTATGGAAATCGGGGTGGACAGTGGAATAGGTATGATACAATTAATAGTTTTACACCTTCATTATTTAAAGTATACTTTGATTATTTAAGAAGTAAAAACATTTCATACTCTGATCAAGAACTTGTAAATTATATTGATCGTGTCTATAATACTGATAGAAAAAAAGCAGTAATATCAGCTAATCCACCTATGGATACTACTAGTAGATATCGTCCTGCTGTTATAGATGATAAATACTACCTTATTAATACTCAAAATACTAGAGATAGTAAAAAATTAAGTCGTTTAGGTAGACTTGTTAAAGCCAGTCTCAACCCAGATGTTTTAAGAACATTAAGAGCAGCAGCGGGTGAAGAAGAACCAGCTGAAGAACCAACTACACCTACCACTCCGGCAGCAAGAAGAACAAGACAACCAAGACAAGCTGCTCCAGCTGCTCCAGCAGCCGGAGGAAATGAAGGTGTACGTACAGCCATAGCTAATGCTGGTTTAACAAATGGGTTTAATAGTTTAGCTAATAGTATAAAAGAAAGAATATTAGCAGGAACAATAACACCTTATACAAGACGAAATGCTGCTGTTGATGCTATTGGTAGAGTTACAACTATGGTAGCAAACGGACCTAGCCGATTCTATATCTTAACATTACCTAGTGGACGAGTAATTGGATTTGCCACTATGCAACCTGATGCTAGACATTATATAGTTACAGCAACTACTTCTTACAGAGTACCTAGAGTATCAGCTTTAGCTAATACATTACGTGCTAATAACATAAATGAGGCGATGAAAACTTTAATAAAAGTACACGCTGCAGCTATGCCTGAAGAAGCAAATGAAATGAAACAATTATTAAAAAGTTTAAAAAATAAGAAAAAATGAAACTTAACGAATTAAAAAATATCATTAGAGAAGAGATTATGGCTGCTTTAGCTGAGAACGCTCCTGCTAAAGAAAAGGAAAAAATTACTGCTCCTCCTAAAGAAAAACCAGGTACAACTCCAAAACGTAGAGGATTTGAACCTAAACCAGGTGTTCAACCTAAACCTAAAGCTTTAAAAGAGGAAGAAAAGGAACTAGCCAAAAAAATTGCTGACCGTTTTTTAAAACTTAAAAAATAATGTCTAAATTACTAGAAGTAGAATACGAAAAGATCTTCAAACCTGAGACTATGGCTGCTTTGAAAGGCAAGTCAAAGGAATCTTTAAAACAAATGCTTGGTAATAAATCATTGATGAAAACAATGATGCGTACTAAAGGATTATTAGATGAGATTATTGAAGCAGAAGATGGTTACCGTGACGCCTTAGAAAGCATCGCTGCTGACATGGTTACTCAAGCTTATCCAATCATTGATTATGCTAATATTAAGATTGATGCTAAGATTGTAACACAAGGTGATCTTAAATTACCAGAAAACAAAGATGAAGAAGATGAAGAAGATCCAGCATCACCTGATTTTGGAGCTGGAGATCCTGATTTATTAAAGGCAAAAAGACGCATTATAAACGGAATCACTCAGGGTGCCTCAATTCGTGGTGCTTTCGCTTTCTATTTGTTTAGAGAATATTTAGACCTTTTAAACGATACTTTAGTTGATAAGTATGCTGAAGTGCTAAAACTTGCTTTCGGTATATATGATGATGAGAATGCTATCGCTATGTTATTAGCTATGATGTCTCAAAACGCTAGTCAAGGTGGTGGTACAAGCGAAATGTCTTATGATGAAGACAATGAACAGTTTGTTATCCATGCTCGTGCTATTTGTTTTCCAATGTTAGTTCATGAAATTGTAAAAGGTTTATATGAAATTGTTGGAACACAAGGTTTTGGTAAAGATGTTGAAAAGAATAAAGCTGTAATTGGAGCAGTAGATAAATTATCTAATGAACCTCGTGATTTACAGTATGGTAAATTCATATATGATGCTTTAAATAAATTATATGCTGATAGTAGAATAGATGATGCTCGTGTTAGAGAATTATTCTTTACTGAGGTATATAAATTAGAAGAAGAAGAATTTGTTGAGTTCATTGAAAACATTATTAATGATAAACTCACCTCAGCTCAAAAGAATTGGGCTATGGGTGAGATGAGAGATATTGAGAAAGATCTTAAAAAAGATGATACTGGTTTAGAGGATTTAGATGAGGAAAAGAAACCATATAGAGATCTTAAAGTCACTGATAAATATATTATTCGTGAATTTGACGAAAATATTGATCCAATTGAATTAATGTGGCATCGTGATAATGAAGATCGTACTATTGAAATTATTGGTGAAACAGATTGGAAAATTCAATTAGATAACCAGTTACCAACTTCATTAAATGAATCAATATTTATACCACGTCATATGTTTCATCGTGTAATTAAAGGAACAGGTACATTAAAATTAAAGATTCATAAATCTTAACATATTTATAACAAAACATAAAAAACAAATGAACTCTATATCACTTAGACAACTTATTAAAGAATCCATCCAAGAATATATCCGTGAAGTAGAAACTTCCGGTAACGTAGCAGCACAAGAAGCTAAAATTAGAGCTTGTGATGAAGCTATTGCTCTCCGTGAGAAAAAACTTAACATGGAAGGTTTAGATGAAGCTTATCATGACATGATTGATGAAGCTAAAAAGAAAAATCTTGAAAAAGAAATTAAAGAACTTCAAAAATACAAGAAAAAAGCTGAAAAGATTCTTGAAAAAATGAAATCTAAGGCTGGTAAAGAAGATGAGAAAGAAAATGTTGAAGAAGAAGGTGTAATTGATGAAGTAGCTATTGATGAAATGGATCCTGAAGCTGGTCATCAATTAGAAGAAATTGATGAAGCTCGCTTTGAAAAAGGAACTGACATTGGTAAAAAAGGTAAAGGATTTGCTAAAATTGCTAAATCAGCAGCTAAACGTTATGGTTCAGAAGAAGCTGGTGAACGTGTTGCTGGTGCTATTTTGAAAAAAGTACTTAAGAAAGAAGAAGTAGAAACTGAAGGTGAAGTATTGAATGAGTCATTCATTCGTATGCAGAAACTTGCAGGTGTAGATAAAAAAGAAAATATCTAATATACAGACAGATTCATAGCCTGTCGCATTAAATAAAATATGGAGCTGTGGCCCACCCAAAAGGTGGGCCTCTCTATTTTGGCCTTCAAGAAAATATAAGCTATATTTAATAGTATGAACATCTTTTATATTAATGAAGACCCGATCATAGCTGCTCGTGAGTTAGCAGATGATCATATTCGTAAAATGCAAATTGAAAGTGCTCAAATGTGCTGTACAGCTCATTGGGAAACAGGTGGAACAGCACCATATAAACGTGCTTATAAAAACCATCCTTCAACTATTTGGACTAGACAATCCATACATCATTATAGATGGTTAGTAGAGCATGGTTTAGAAATTTGTAGTGAGTTTGAAAAACGTTATGGTAAATCTCATAAAACAAAAGAGGTACTAGATTGGTTAAAAATAAACGAACCAAATATCCCAGATAATGGATTTATAGCTCCCCCACAATGTATGCCTGATGAATTTAAGGGACCTGATACTTTGGAAGCTTATAAAAGATTTTATATATTAGATAAGTTAGGTGTAAAACAATTAAATTATAATAAATTAAATAATCAACCTGAATGGACAAAAAGATAGTAATTATTGGTGCAGGTGTAGCAGGTATTAATACTGCTACTAAATTAGTAGATAATGGATATCCTGGAGAATTAATCACAATTATTGATAAAGGTAATGACCCACACAATCGTTTACCTGAAGAGGTAATGACTGGAATGTTAGGTGCTGGAGGATGGAGTGATGGCAAACTCACATACCATACAGCCATTGGTGGTGTATTAAGTAAATATTGTGGTGAGGAAAAAGCAATGGAATTGATGGATCAAGTCATTAATAACTTTAGACGCTTTCACCCTAAACCAGAAGAAATATTCTGTTCTGATCCTCAAGCAGAACCTGATTTTATTAAACCATATTTTGGTTTACGTTTGTTCCCAGTATGGCATATTGGTTCAAATTATTTACATGAAATTGCTAAGACATGGTATCAATATTTAGTTGATAAGGGTGTTCATTTTAAATGGAATACTAAAGTAATTGATATCCAATTTGAAAAACAAAATTTATTGGCTGTTGATTGGTTTAATAATCCTAACCTAGAGCCAACAGAATACATACCTTATGATAAATTAATATTTGCAGTAGGTAAATCAGGTATTGACTTTGCTCAATTAATATCAGATCAATATCAATTACCAACAGAACCTAAATCAGTCCAAATTGGAGTTCGTTTTGAAGCACCACAAAAATACTTCCAAAAATTAATTGATGTAAGTTATGATTTCAAACTCTATCAGAAATTTGATAATGTTAGTTTACGTTCATTTTGTACTAATAATAATGCAGCTTATGTAGCAGTTGAAGAAACTTATGGAGATATTAGCTACAATGGACATGCAAAGAAAGGCGAACAATATCGTAATGATATGACCAATTTTGGTATTTTAATGGAAATTAAAGGTATTGAAAATCCATTTGAATGGTCAAGAAAAGTAGTAGAATTATGTCAAGGAAATGAAGGTGGTTTATATTATTCACCTAATGGATTTAGACAACCCTCCAAAACAAGTGAGGGTATAGATATTAAATGTACTACTGCTGTTCCTTTAAATACTTTAGATAGATTTAAATTTTCATTTGGTGAATATGCAGATTACATTCTTAACTTTATCAACCAAATGAATAAAGTATTTGAATTTGGTGATGATTGGGGAATGTATATTCCTGAAGTAAAGTATTTAAGTCCTGAACCATTAGTAGACTATAAAAACTTAGCTTTAGTAGATTATCCAAATGTTCACTTTGTAGGAGATGCTTTAAGTGCTCGTGGAATTACTGTTAGTGGAGCGCAAGGAATTTATGTAGCCGAATATTTATTGACATAATCATTAAATTTTATTGGGCTATGGAACATGAAGAATATCCTGACTTCATTGAGAATTGTTAGTTTTGTTTTTCTTTAAATATTTATAAACAAATACTATATTCATGAAAGATAAATTGCGCTCTATTGTTAGAGAAATGATTTTGGCTGAGATGGATGAGGCTAAACAAGGTCGTATCTCTAGTAACTTTGTTATAGCTAATGCTGATAAAGCTAATAGACTTAAAGAAATATTTGCTAACTCTGATACCCACAAATGGATTGCTGACATGATTGAAAAAATTATGGAAGCAGGTGAAGTGGGTCTTGATCGTAAAGGCATTATTAATGCTTTAAAAGAAATCAACCCTAGCTATAAACTCTCAACATTGAACGATGAAACACGTTCATTAATCAAATCAGGTGTATTAACAATGGGTGGTTTATCAAGACCTAAAAAAGAAAAACCGGTTACAACAGGTAAAAAAGGCCGCCCAGCTAAAGTTAGAGATACAGGAATGATGAGTGATTTAAGAGCAGCTATGCAAGCGGATGAAGTGGAAGATGAAGAAGAAGATGTAATTGATGAAACATTCCTTAGAATGAAAAAATTAGCTGGAATCTAAAAAATTTCCTCTAAAAAAATAATTCGTTTGGCCTCCCAGGAGGCCATTCGTATTTTTATATTAAACCAAAAATAAAAGTTATGACTGATTTACACTCTGAACTGTCCCGAATCGGGAAACAATTGATGTTTAGTGAGCCATTTTATGGTGTATTCTTATCAACATTAAACAAATCAGCTAGAAAAGATATTCCAACTGCTGGAGTATGTCTAGTTGGTATTAATTATCAATTATTAGTAAATGAAGAATTTTGGAATAGTCTATCTAATGATAAGAAAAAAGTAGGACTGCTTAAACATGAACTACTTCATATATGTTTTAATCACTTAGATGATAAGGATGACTTCCCAGATCACGAATTACATAATATAGCTGCTGATGTAGAGATCAATCAATACATTAACCCAGAATATCATCCAACTCCAGATATTCTATTACCAAGTTCATTTCCAGAACTTAACTTACCGTTAAAAGCAGGTACTAAAGAATATTATAAACTGTTATCTCAAGCTAAAGCGCAAAATACTAGTCCAACATTAAATAGTTTATTAGCACAGTTAAATGGTGATAATTATGATAAAGGTGGAAAAGGTGGTCTTCATCCAACATGGAAAGAGTTTGATTCATTATCTGAGGCTGAAAAGAAATTAGCTAAAGCACAATTAGAACATCAAATTAGAAGTATTGTTGAATCTCAAAGAGATAGAGGATTTGTACCTGCTGAATTAAAAGACTATATTGATAGTTTATTTGAAAAAACACCTCCATCATATGACTGGAAAAGTTATTTTAGAAGATTTTTTAGTTCTTCACCTAAAGTATATACTAAAAAAACAAGACGTAAATCAAATAAACGTTTCCAACCTAATCCTGCTTTAAAAATTAAACCTAAAAAACATGTATTAGTAGGTGTAGATACATCAGGTTCTGTTTCACAACATGATCTAACAGAATTTTTTAATGAAATATATCACATGTGGAAATCAGGTGTGACTATAACAATAGCAGAAGGAGATGCATCTATTCATAATGTTTATCCATATGAAGGAAAAACACCAGAGTATGTCTCAGGTAGAGGTGGTACTGACATGAATCCATTTATTGAATATATTAATAAACATAGACAGTACAATAGTTTAATTATATTAACTGATGGTCATATTGGTGAACGTACCGAAAACTCATTCAAACCAACATTAACTGTTTTATGTTCTAAAGGTGCTAGCATTGATGAAGTTAAAGAGAATGGGTGGGGTAATGTTATCAAAATTCAATCTCTAGGCTAACAAGAAGTTCTAACATATATTAATACAAAACAAAAAATAAAAGTTATGGCTAAAACAAAAACCGCAACCAAACAACAACAAATTTCTCTTAACATTGATGAGGCTAAACTATTCTTAACCCACATCATTAATAACAACCGCTTTCTACAAGCTAATAATAAACCACCAGTATCAGTAGAAGTTATAGGTGATTCAGGTATTGGTAAAACATCAATGGTTGTTCAATTAGCAAAAGAAATGGATTTGAATTTTGTTAAATTGAATCTTGCTCAAATTGAAGAATTAGGTGACTTAGTAGGATTCCCAATCAGACAATTTGAAATGACTGATGGAAAAGAAACTGAATGGATTGATGAACATGCTGTAGAAGACTATCATAAGAAAAATTGGTCTACTACTGGTAAAAACAGAATGGGTTATTGCCCACCTGAATGGATTGCTAATAAAACAACAGGTGGTATCTTGTTATTAGATGATTGGAATAGAGCTGATATTAGATTCATTCAAGCTGTAATGGAACTAATTGATAGACAACAATATATTAGTTGGTCATTACCTAAAGATTGGCATATTCTATTAACAAGTAATCCTGATAATGGTGACTATTTAGTTAACAGTATTGATAACGCTCAAAAAACACGATTCATCTCAGTTAATCTAAAATTTGATATTAATTGTTGGGGCGTTTGGGCTGAAAATAATCAGATTGATGGTCGATGTATTAACTTTCTTCTAAAACATCCTGAATTTGTTAGTACAAAAACTAACTCAAGAAGTATTACAACATTCTTTAACTCGATTTCATCACTTGACTCATTTGAAAAAGATCTTAGTTTGATCCAAATGATTGGTGAAGGATGTGTTGGACCTGAATTCACAACAGCATTCACTATGTTCATCCATAACAAATTGGATAAACTGATCTCACCACAAGATATCTTAATTCATGAAAGTGAAGAATATGTTGTTAAAACTCTTAAAGGCATTATTGGTAAAGAGAAAAATTATAGAGCAGATTTAGCTTCACTATTGGCAATTCGTATTGTAAACTACAGTTTATACTATAGTAAAGAAAATAAGATTGATAAATCAATTATTGATCGTTTAGCTTTATTGATGAATGAAGAAATATTTGCAATGGATTTGAAATATAGAATTGTTAAAGAGATCTATAATGGTAATACAGGTGCCTTCAAATCACTGATGCTTAATAAAACACTTCTTAAATTCTTAACAAAATAAAAGTTATGAGATATAGCGTAATAAATTTTGATGGTAGGCAATTCGATAGATACTGGAATAAAGCTGATGGTGTTTTACCTGAGACATCAATGAAAGAATACCTGGATTTATATGAGAGATTCAAAGACAATAAACTAACAGATAATACAACTGTATATTTAACTCCATTATCATCTGTTCCTGGTTATAAGTTTAAAAACTTCATTGAAGAAAATAAACTAAATATATCTACAGCACGAAAACTTGATAAATTAGATACTCTAATTATAAGTGATGAACTGATTAAAGAGTATTATATAAAAAAAGAAAAAGATATTGATACATATTATATTATACCTTATGATACTATTGTAAATGAATTTAGCAAATATGTTTCAAAAGATAGTAGATGGAGTGATATTAGATATGATAATACTTATCGTAATGAGAAAGTCAAGGTAGATGGGTATATAATGAGTGAAGAACAAATAACAGGATCTATTATTTTTGATCCTAAATTTAAATCTCTCTTAAATTATCCTTCTGTAACTGGTTATTTAATAACACACAGTCATGGTAATAAAAAAGCTGTTGATAACTATGAGTTTTTCATGAACTTAACTAACATAGTTAATAAACATAAGTTAGATATAGTATTTGATACTCACATTAATAATGAGGCTAATAAAGATACTGTTATTGATCTAGATACCTTTAAAACATTATTTAATATGTTATCTAGTAAAGATAGGGATAATTGGTCAATTGCTAGAGAAATCATTGCTAATAGTAACTTTGAGGAATCTAAACCGTATATATTGTTTTTATTTAATCGATTTGCCTTATTGCGGAATAAGTCTGATAACAAAAACTATCGTTTAGTACACCAATCAATCATATCTGATTATAAATTTAGTACTACATATGAATATGATAAGTTTATAACTGATATAACAACTAGATATCCTCAATATAAACAAACTATATGTGATTGTTTAACAGTTCAACTTAACAGTTTATTTAAAACAGATCTTATTAAAGAAATACAGTCTTATTAATATTTATAATAAAATATATAAATGGCTAAGATTGTACTATTAAGTTGTACTAAATCTAAATTAAACAAACCATCACCAGCTCAGGAATTGTACTCAGCCTCACCAATGTTTAAGAAAACATTAGAGTATGGTAAGTCACTAGAGCCAGACAAGATGTATATTCTCTCAGCTAAGCACCATTTAGTTCCAATGACTAAGGTGCTTGCTCCTTATGATAAAACACTTAAGGAAATGCCTAAAAAAGAAAAAGAAGCATGGGCTGAAGAAACAGTTAAACAAATGAAATCAGCAGGTCTAAACCTTGATAAAGATACATTTGTGTTTTTAACTGGAAGTGAATATATGAAACCACTTAAACCATTTGTTAAAAATACTGAAGCACCTATGGAAGGAAAACGTTTAGGTGAGCGTTTAGGTTGGTTAAATAGTCAAATAAATAAGCTTAAAGAAGCATTAAACCGTTTAAAAAATATGATCTATGAATGTCTCTCAAGATAAATTAAACGAATATATCAGTTTATATTTAAATGATTTAGCTGATTATGGTGATGAAGATCAAAATTACACATTAACTGAATCAGTTTTAGGTTCTTTAAAACAGTTAATTGTTGAGTCTAAACAAGACACATCTACTATTTTAAAAGAAGCTCTAATCAAATCTACTCCTGAGAAACGAGTGATATTAGAGGATTTTATGCTCTACATACAAGAAGTATAAGCAATTTTGCTTACAGAGAATTTAATAGTATATTTAATATAAAATAAGTTATATGAGTCAAGATCCAAAATCTCAAATTAAACGTCTTAAGTCAACTGATGGGACTGTTCGTTACATTAAAGAAGGTAAACTTCACAACCCAGATGGTCCAGCTGTGATTCATCCTGATGGTAAAGAAGAATATCATTTAAATGGTTTCCAATATTCTAAAGATGAATATAAAAAATTAAAAAAAGAGGGTAATGGTTTACCTTGGTATAAAAGTGGTTCTGCTAAAATGAGACATTAATATGAAAATTGGATTCACGGGTACAGTTAGTGTAGGGAAGACTACATTAGTAAATACATTAAAAGAATTGCCTGAATTTAAGAACTACAATTTTGCTACTGAACGTAGTAAATATTTACGTGATCTAGGTATTCCATTAAATACAGATAGTACATTAAAGGGTCAAACAATATTTTTAGCTGAGCGTTGTTCTGAACTTATTCATGAAAATATTATTACTGATAGAACAGTTATAGATGTGATGGCATTTACAATGTGTGCTGAGTCTATAGACCTTTATCATAAGGATATGTTTGAGGATTATGCTTCTAGATTTATTGAAGAATATGATTGGATATTCTATGTTAGTCCTGCTGGGGTACCTATTGAAGATAATAATGTACGCACTACTAACTCTGATTACAGAAATCAGATAGATAACATGATTAAATACTTATGTTCTTCTAATTTAAGTAAAATTAAGAATTTTGGTATTATTGCTGGTTCTAACGAGGATAGATTAAATCAAATCAAGTTTTATTTAAATCTGTAATATTTATAATAAAATCTTATCATGAAACGGAAAGAACTCTACGACTATATTCGTGAAGAAATTATAAATGAATTAAGTGAGGGAGCAGCTACAGATGCTGCTAAAGATGCAGGGGTATCTAACCCAGCAGCAGCAGCCAAAACAGCTGTAGATACAGCTAAAAAAGATAAAACAGGAACTGCTACTATAGTTGGACCTAAAGGTAGTAAAGTTATTGATAAAGCAACTCCTTTAGAAGAGGATGATTTAACTGAAATGGCCTCATATAAATTCTATCGAATAGCCAATATAGAAAAATTTGATGCGTTAAAAGATATTTACGCTGGTACAATAGATGCCAGAGTATTAGATGCTATAGAAGCAGCTGGAGAACAAGGCCTCACCCAAGATGGTGTTGCTAAACAATTAGGTATCAAAGCAGCTTTAATTAACCCAATCCTTAAAAAGTTTAGTGCCGCAAACGCACTCACACTTCCAGTTTCTGAAAAACCAGGTAAAGTAAAAGCAGCTGAACCTGAAGTAGAAGAACCAGAAACTGAAGAACCAGAAACAGAAAAACCAGAATCTGAATTCTTTATGGCAGGTGAGGAAGATGAGGAAGAAAAAGGAATGGAACCAATTGATGAACCTGCTGAACCATCAGCTTCTGACATTGCTGCTGCTGAAAAAGAATTAGGTACAGTTGATACTTCTAAAATTGAAGCAGCTAATAAAGCAGCTAATATTGTTAAAAGTTTAACAGCCAAAATTGAAAGTATGAAAAAAGGACCTGAACGTGAAAAGAAAATGGCCGCTTTAAAACAATATATTAAAAATAACAGAAGCACTGTTCTTAAGGGATATAAAATTAGTGACCTTACTAACGGTCTCATTTCATAATGGATTGGTCAAAGATAAAAAATAAAATATATTCCGTTCTTATTCTTATTTTAGTAGTGATAATTTTGCTGCAAAAATGTGGAGATGGGGGTAAAAAAGTACTTACAGACACAATTCGAACTGTTGATACATCTTATGTAACTGTTGATAGAGAAATTCCAACTTATATTCCTCAATGGAGAACTAGAGTTGAACATGATACAGTTTATGATGTAGATACAGCTTATGTTTTAGGTGACTATTATGCTACTTATGTTTATAATGATTCATTAATTAATGATACTTTAAAGTTATATATTAATGATTCAATTACTCAAAATAAAATAAAAAATAGACATTTAAAATATAGTCTCACATGCCCAACTATTACTATTACAAACACTGTAATAGAAAATAAAAGAGAATATTATATTGGAGGTGGGTTAGCCGGAGGTAAATCAGGATTAGCTAGTTTAGGTCCTGAATTTTTATTTAGAAATACAAATAGACAAGCTTATGGCTTAGGTGTTGGATTGAATGGTCAACTTAAACCCGTTGTAAGTTTGAAGTTCTATTGGAAATTAGAAAAGAAAAAGTAATGTCGCAAGACTTAAAACAAATAATAAGAGAAGAATACATCAAGTGCGCTCAAGATCCAGCACACTTCATGAAAAAATACTGTTATATTCAAAACCCAGTACGTGGACGAGTTGTATTTAATCTATATCCTTTCCAAGGTAAAGTATTAAACTTATGGAAGGATAATCCATATTCTATTGTACTTAAGTCTCGTCAATTAGGTATCTCAACTTTAGCAGCAGGTTACTCTTTATGGTTAATGATATTCCATAAAGATAAAAACGTGTTATGTTTAGCAACTAAACAAGAAACAGCTAAAAACATGGTAACTAAAGTCAAATTTATGTTTGACAATTTACCATCATGGTTAAAAACCCCAGCTGACGAAAATAATAAATTAGCACTACGATTAAGTAATGGTTCACAAATTAAAGCAGTATCAGCAGCTAGTGACTCAGGTCGATCAGAAGCTGTGTCTCTACTAATAGTGGATGAGGCCGCATTTATTGAAAATATAGATCATATTTGGGCTTCTGCTCAACAAACCTTAGCTACTGGTGGTGGTGCCATTGTATTGTCTACTCCATTTGGTACTGGTAACTGGTTCCACCAAACCTGGGTTAAAGCTGAGGCTCAAGAAAATCAATTCTTACCTATCAAATTACCTTGGTTTGTTCATCCTGATCGTGATGAATTATGGAGAAAAAAACAGGACGAATTATTAGGTGATCCTAGATTAGCAGCTCAAGAATGTGACTGCGACTTTAGTACTTCAGGTGATGTAGTTTACTTCCCAGAACATATTGAATATATGTTAACATCAACTGTAGCTGAACCTATGGAAAGACGAGGCATAGATAAAAATTTATGGATTTGGGAATCACCTGACTATACTAGAAATTATATGGTAGTAGCGGACGTTGCTAGAGGTGATAGTAAAGACTATTCTGCTTGCCATGTATTTGATTTAGAGACTAATACACAAGTAGCAGAATATAAGGGACAGTTGCCACCTAAAGAATTTGGATATTTTTTAGTTGGTTTAGCTACTGAATATAATGAGGCAATGCTTGTAGTTGAAAACGCCAACATTGGTTGGGCTGCTTTAGATGCTATACAAGAAAGAGGATATAGAAATTTATATTATTCACCTAAGAGTGATTCCTCAATGTCTGATTCGTATTTTAGTCCATATGAAGATCACTCAAAAATGGTACCTGGTTTCACTATGTCATTAAGAACTCGCCCATTAGTAATTAATAAAGGAAGAGAATACATTGGTGACCATAGTGTTAACATTCGCTCAAAACGCTTAATTGAAGAAATGAAAGTGTTTGTATGGAAAAATGGTAGAGCAGAAGCACAATCAGGATACAATGATGACTTAGTTATGTCTTTTAGTACAGCAATGTATTTAAGAGATACAGCGTTAAAAAACAAACAACAAGGAATAGAATTAACAAAAGCAACTTTAAATAATATATCAAAACCTTCACAATATCAGGGAGCTTACTTTGCCTCCGGTAAAGATAATCCGTATTTTATGCCTACAAGTAATGGCAATGAAGATATTAGTTGGTTACTTTAAATAAATAAACATGGCAGATACTAGTGTATTTACAAGATTAAGAAGACTTTTTTCAACTGATGTAATCATTCGTAATGAAGGTGGTAATCAGCTTAAAGTAATGGACACTGATTCTATTCAAAGAAGTGGTCAATATGCCACTAATTCTTTAGTTGATAGATATAGTAGAATTTACTCACCAAATGCTACTTCACTCTATGGTCAACAATTAAATGTCAATTACCAATATTTAAGAGCTCAATTATACTCAGATTATGATGTGATGGATACTGATGCTATTATAGCTTCAGCACTTGACATTATATCTGATGAATGTACTTTAAAAAACGAGATGGGTGAAGTACTCCAAATACGTAGCTCAGATGAAGACATTCAGAAAATACTTTATAATTTGTTTTATGACGTATTAAATATTGAGTTTAATATGTGGTCTTGGATTCGCCAAATGTGTAAATATGGTGATTTCTTCTTAAAACTAGAAATTGCTGAAAAATTTGGTGTATATAATGTTATACCATATACAGCTTATCACATTGAACGTCAAGAAGGATATGACAGAGAAAATCCAACTGCCATTAGATTTAGATTCAGTCCAGATGGATATGTAGGAGGTGGTTATGGGCAGTTTAGTGTTCCAAACCAATTTACTCCTGATTCAACTGGTATATATTTTGATAATTATGAGATGGCCCATTTTAGATTGTTGACTGACAACAACTATCTTCCTTATGGTCGTTCATATATTGAACCAGCTCGTAAGTTATATAAGCAATATGCATTGATGGAAGATGCTATGTTGATCCATAGAATCTCTCGCGCCCCGGAAAAACGTATTTTCTATATTAATGTTGGTGCTATTCCTCCTAATGAAGTAGAAAACTTCATGAAGAAGACTATCGCAACAATGAAAAAGACTCCATATGTTGATGAAAAGACAGGTGAATATAACTTAAAATATAACATGCAAAACATGTTAGAGGATTTTTATATTCCTGTTCGAGGAAATGATCAATCAACTAAAATCGAAACTACTAAAGGTTTAGAGTATAATGGTATTGAAGATGTTAACTATTTAAGAGATAAATTGTTTGCCGCTCTTAAAGTGCCTAAAGCATTTATGGGTTATGAAAAAGATTTAACAGGTAAAGCAACATTAGCAGCAGAAGATATTCGTTTCGCTCGTACAATTGATAGATTACAACGTATTGTTTTATCTGAACTATACAAAATCGCTTTAGTACATTTATATGTTCAAGGATATAAAGGTGAAACATTAACTAATTTTGAACTTTCATTAACTACACCTTCAATCATTTATGATCAGGAACGTATTGCGTTAATGAAGGAAAAAGTTGATTTAGCTAAAAATATCATGGATGCCCAATTGTTACCTACAGATTGGATTTATCATCATATATTCCACTTTAGTGAAGATCAATTTGATGAATATCGTGATCTTATTTTACAAGATGCTAAACGTAAATTCCGCTTAGCTCAGGTAACTGAGGAAGGTAATGATCCACTTGAAACAGGTAAATCATATGGTACACCTCATGATTTAGCTACATTGTATGGTAAAGGCAGAATGATGTCTAACCCAGAAAATGTACCTGTAGGATATGGTGATGATGTTAAATTAGGTAGACCTAAAGAAAAAGTATCAAATATTAATACACAAGATAATGTATTTGGTAGAGATAGATTAGGTAGACAAGATAATAAAGTAGATGATCAACCTGACTATAATAGTAAAACTAATTTAACAGAAAATACTTATCTTAAAAATAAGCAATTTGTTAATGAGATAGAAAAAAAGATAGTATTTACTATAGATAAAACAAAAGAATCACTACTTGACGAAAATCAATTGCGAGATTAATATATCCTTATATATTTATAACAAAATATCACTTAGATGTTAATTAAACATTCAAAATTTAAGAATACAGGTATACTCTTTGAACTTTTAGTTCGCCAAATTACAGCAGATACATTATCTGGAAAAGAGTCAAAAGCTGTAGGTATTCTAAAGAATTACTTTAATAAAACAGAACTAGGACGTGAATATAAGCTATATGAAAGCTTACTTAAACGTACTAATTTAACCGAAGGTAAAGCTGAAGTAGTTGTTAACACTATTTTAGAGAGTTCAAAACAATTAAATCGCTCTACACTTAAGAGACAAAAGTATAACTTAATTAATGAAATTAAAAAATACTATAGTTTAGAAGAGTTTTTCAAAACAAAACTCCCTAACTACAAAGCTCAAGCAGCTGTTTACACATTAATTGAAGCATACTCTAGTGATAAAAAAGTTTCTCACGAACAAATAATTACAAATAAGTTATCATTACTTGAACATTTAACTTCTTCAACTTCTAAGAAAGAAAATAAAAAAGAAGAAGTATTTGAAGAACTTTCTAAACAAGATAAAGAAACTCGTATCTTAACTTATAAAATTCTTTTAGAAAAATTCAATGACAAATACTCAGACTTTAGTGATGATAAGAAAAACATTTTAAAAGAGTATATTAACATTGTTGACAACCCAGTTAAGTTAAAGGAATTTTACAATGTTAAAGTAAATGAGATCAAAACTAAATTATCTAAACTCAATAAGAATACCAAAAACAAAGTCACTAAAATCAAAATTGATGAGACTTTAAACTTATTAACCGAGTTAGATAAAAATGCTAAGGTTAACAATGACCATGTTGTAAATTTATTACAGTATAGTGATTTATTTGAAGAACTAAAGTTAGCTAATGGCTGAGGAAACTAATGATGACATTAAAGGGTTTGAGTCTAAACCCACTGGTGAATTTGATCCTGAGACAAAATCAATGGAATGGGATATTACTTATAAGGCCAATTATGCTTTAATTTATAAGTTATTTAGAAATCTCCATAAAGAATTTAAGGCGTTTGTTGTTGAAGATGAAATTAAAAAGGATCCTAAATTTAAAGAACTTTTTAATGGATTTAATTATTTATATAATCAACTTAAATCTCATCTTCGTACTAACTATCCTAAAAAATATAAACAATTACAAGCACTAAACGAGGAAGATATTAAAGAACTTATTCGTAAGAAATTAAAAGAAATGAGTGCTACTGGAGCAGGTGCTGGAGCAGGACATTTCTCACCCGGTGAAGGAGCTCAATATGCTACTCCATTTGCTTTTAATCCAAATAAGAAAGCTAAAGGTGCTAAAAATATTTATTATTATAAATTAGGTTGGAAACCAGTACCTGCTGAAGAACTCCATAAACAATCAAAAGCAATTGATCATAAAGATTTATGGAAGAAAAAATTAACAGAAGATGAAGGAACTCAATCATATGTTGATTCACTTAATTTACAAGACTCATCTTTGAAAAATTTTATTGGTAATAAAGTTGGTGAATTTGATCAAATTGAAGATAAATTAAATACCTTATTACCATTACTAAAACAAGCTAAACTAAAAACTATGGAACATTATAAGGAATCTCCAGATTTCGATGTTCAATACGGTACCGATTTAGCAGTTGACTATTTAGACAAAATGATTACTTTATTTAGAGATAAAAAAGACTAATGAAAACACTTCAAGAACACTACACTGCCATTAAAAATGGCCAAGGAAATAAAGCGCAATTCTTAAAACACGCTCGTACATTATTTCCAGAATATTTTAATCAATATACTGATTTTGATACAGCGACAAATGTATTAAAATCTAAGCAAATCATTAATGAAGCAGCAGGTGGTGTTGTTTCTAAAGGGTTTGACATTTTTGATTGGAAAAAGATCTTAGCTGAAGAAGTTAAAGCTGAAGAGAAAAAAGTATCTAAAGAAGTTGAAGACTATGCTAAGTCTAACTTTGATAACAAAGATATGAAAAATGCTGACAATATTAACTTTAATGAAATCATGAAAGGTTTTTATTGTGAGTTAAAAGATTCTAAAAACTCTGGTAAAACAGGTGATGAATTAAAAGATATTGTTGTTAAAAATTTAGCTAAAGATCCTTTATACTATACTAAAAATGGTGAATTTGGAGTTAAAGATTTAGGATACACAACTGAAGCTCCTGGTTTAGGTGAACCTAAAGAACCAAAAGGCAAATATAAGTCTTCAGGATATGGTGATATAGAAAAAGCTGAAAAAGTAAAAGCAAACGTTCAAGACTCATTAGGTGATAAAGAAGCTAAAACTTCTATGCCTAAAAAAGTAAAAGAAATGCCTGATAAAGGTGTTAAGGGTGTTGAAAAGAAAATGAAATTACAAGAAAATGAATCAGTACTTCGTTCTTTAATTCGTGAAATCATTAACGAGGAATTAAACAAATAATATGAAATCTCTACTTGTAGAAACCCGCTCATTTAATATATCACCTATGGCCCTTACTGAAGGTAAGAGCATGAGTGGTAATCCATTAGTTGAAGGTATTTTAGCTACCTGTGAAGTTAAAAATGGTAACGGTAGATACTATGCTAAAGATTTATGGGAGCGAGAAATTGATAAGTACATGAACCTAGTTAAAGAAAGAAGAGCATGTGGTGAATTAGACCACCCAGACTCTCAAGTAATTAACTTAAAAAATGTATCACATAACATCAACAGTATTTGGTGGGATGGAGACAACATTATGGGTAAAATAGAAATCTTACCTACCCCATCAGGCAACATTTTAAAAGCATTAATTGGATCAGGCATCAAAGTAGGTGTATCATCTCGCGGAATGGGAAGTCTAAAACAAGTAGGTGAAGTATTAGAAGTACAAGATGACTTTGAATTACTATGTTGGGACTTTGTTTCTACACCCTCAAATCCAGGTTCATTTATGTCTCCATTACATGAGGGAATGAGTTCACAAATTGATTCATATAACAAAGTAAATTCTATTATCACAGATATTCTTTGTGCTAATGGAACTTGTCCAATATTTTAACCCCTCCTAAAAAAGTATTTTAGGACATATGCCTCCCTAAAAAGGAGGCATTTCTTTTTCATAACTCTGCGACTTTGAGTATATCCGCATATACGTATATCCGATTGTGCCCAATTCTATGAGGCATTGACTATAACAATTTCTATTACGCTTTGAAGATTCCTTCGTATTAAGCGTATTTCCAAAAACAAATTTAAAAAATTTAAGGACAAATGGCAACAAACAGAGATTTGCTTAAAGAAGCAATCGCGGATGCTAGAGCTGTTAAAGAAACTGCTATCGCAAACGCAAAAGCTGCTCTCGAAGAAGCATTTACTCCGTACCTCAAAGAAAAACTCGCTGCTAAAATTAATGAAATGGACGAGGCTGAGGATATGGAAGAAATGATGTATGATGAGGCAGAAGAAAACAATGAAATGATGAAAGAAGATGATGACATGTCATTAGAAGAAGTTTCTTTAGATGAACTTTTAGCTGAGCTTGAAGAAGACACTACAGAAGAAACTTACATGGAAGAAGAACTTTACGAAGCTGAAGAAGCTGAGGAAGAAATGTCTATCGAAGACATGTCTGAAGAAGATCTTAAATCATTCATTGAAGATGTAATTAAAGATATGGTAGCCGCTGGTGAATTAGAAGCTGGCGAGGAAATGGAAGGTGAAGAAGAAGGTGAAGAAGAAATGGAAGGTGAAGAGGAAATGGAAACTGAAGAAGATGAAGAAGTTGATCTTGATGAACTTTTATCTGAAGAAGAAGACACTATGGAAGAAGAAAAAGAATTAAGTGAAATTTTCGGACTTGGTAAAGGAACTGAAAAAGATTTCTTAAAAGCTGTAGAAGGAACTTCTAACAAAAATTTAGCTAGTAAAAAGAAAGCTGAATATGAGGAGTATAAGAAAAAAGCTGAAGCTGGAGATAAAGTGGCTGAAAAAATTATAGATGGTATCAACAAACATGCTCGCAGTAACGAAGATGTATTCTATAAAATTGATTCTAAAACCGGAGAAGTAACTGGTGTTAAATCTTATTCTGTTGGCGCATCTGGACCTCAAGGAATGGCTGAAATTAATGCTGAACTTGAAGAAGCTTATGCTACAATCGAAACTCTTAAGTCTGATCTTCATGAAATTAACCTCTTAAACGCTAAACTTCTTTACACAAACAAAATTTTCCGTAACAAGTCTTTAACTGAATCACAGAAAATTAAAGTTTTGACAGCGTTTGACAAAGCAACATCTAAGAAAGAAGTTGAACTTGTTTATGAAACTTTACAGGAAAGCTTGAAAGTATCTACTACTAAAGCTCCTATTAAAGAATCATTAGGTTCAGCATCTAAAGTATTAGGTAATGCTTCTGCTAAACCGATTATCGAAGTTGATAATCAATTTGCTAGATGGCAACAACTAGCTGGAATTAAAAAATAAAACAATTAAAAACAATTTAAAAACAAAAACTGAAAAACAATGAGTTCAATTCAATCATTACTCGAATCAGCTAATCCGTGGAAATCACTTCAGAGTGATGCGGCTAAATTAGCTAACAAGTGGGTTAAAACAGGCCTTCTTGAAGGTTTGAGTGAGTTAGACAAAAACAATATGTCTATCTTACTTGAAAACCAAGCAAAACAATTAGTAGTAGAATCTAGCACAACTGGTGCTTCTCCTACAGCAGGTACATTTACAGTAGGTCAGTCAGAAAACTGGGCTGGTATCGCTCTTCCATTAGTACGTAAGGTATTTGGACAGATCGCTGCTAAAGAGTTCGTTTCTGTACAACCTATGAACTTACCTTCTGGACTTGTATTCTTCTTAGATTTCCAATATGGTACTAGTAAGAATCCATTCGCTTCTGGAGATTCTCTTTATGGTGCTCGTAATGCATCTGGTCAGTTCCCATTCCAAACTACTGGCACAACTGGTGGTCTTTATGGAACTGGTCGTTTCACTTACTCTACCAACCAATTTAGTTCTTCTTTCTCTAGCTCTTTAGCTGGATATACTGCAACTTCAGCTTCTTGGGCTGATGTAAACTTTGATTCTGATTTGTCAGCTTCTGCTGCTGTTGGTGGATTAAAGAAAATTGTAGTTCCTTCAGCTTCTGCTACTCTTCCTAACTTTGATCCAGATGCAGTACGCGGTTTTGTATTGACTTCAGGTTCAACTTTCACAGTAGCTACTAACCTTCCTGCGTTTACTTCTTACAACTACACTAACAATACAATTACATTTGTATTGACAGGATCAGTAGGTCTTTCTCCAGTTGCTGCTTCTACATTTGTAGTTGAATATAACAAGATCACTGCTGATAACAACCGTGGTGACTTCGAAGATACAGCTGCTACTTCATTCTCAGTTCCAAACGCTGAAAGTGCTAGTACAATTGTTATCCCTGAAGTTAACATCAAGATGCAATCTCAGGCTATCACTGCTAAAACCAAGAAATTGAAAGCAGTATGGACTCCTGAATTTGCTCAAGATTTGAACGCTTACCAGAACATTGATGCTGAAGCTGAATTGACAAATATCATGAGCGAGTACATTTCTATGGAAATTGACCTCGAAATTCTTGATATGTTGATCGAAGATGCAGCTGCTGGTACTGAATACTGGACAGTATTGAACAATGGTGTTTACAATCCTGCTAACGCAAACGGATTTGACTTCCCAACTTCAACTAGCCAAACTGGATTCTACAACACTCAGGGTCAGTGGTTCGCAACTCTTGGAACTAAGATGCAGAAACTTAGCAACAAGATTCACCAGTTAACTCTTCGTGGTGGCGCTAATTTCTTGGTATGTTCTCCAACAGTTGCTACTGTTCTTGAATCAATCCCTGGATTTGCTGCTAACTCAAATGGTGATGCTGCTCAGATGGAATACGCAATGGGTGTTATGAAAGTTGGTCAGATCAACAACCGTTACACAGTTTATAAGAACCCTTATATGACTGAGAACGTGATCTTGATGGGCTTCCGTGGTAAGCAGTTCCTTGAATCAGGTGCTGTATTTGCTCCATACATTCCATTGATCATGACTCCTCTTGTGTACGATCCTAATACCTTCACTCCACGTAAAGGTTTGATGACTCGTTACGCTAAGAAGATGTTGCGTCCTGAATTCTATGGTAAGATTTACGTTAGTGGTTTGAATAGCCTATAATCGTAATCATATATAGATGAAGAGCCAAGCCCGTAAGCTTGGCTTCTTTTTTTATGTTTTATATTTAGTTTGAATATTTATAAACAAATTAATGTTTATGAACAATAATGAAGAGGTTTTTAAAGAAAAAAGAAAACCTAAAGGTGAAATAAAGTTTAAGCTCTCATTAAATGAAGAACAAAAAGAAGCTAAACAAATAATCCTAGACAACCCAATAACTCTTATCAAAGGGATGGCAGGCTCAGGTAAAACATTACTTGCATGTCAAATTGCATTAGATATGGTATTCAAAAAGGAAATGGAGAAGATTATAATTACTCGTCCAACTGTATCTAAGGAAGAAATAGGGTTTTTACCTGGTGATTTAAAGGAAAAAATGGATCCGTGGTTAGCCCCTATATACGCTAACTTATATATGTTATATGACAAAGATAAGATCGATAAAATGGTATTAGAAAACCAGATCGAAATTGTACCATTTGCATTTATGAGAGGTAGAACATTCCCTAACTCAATTGTTATAGTTGATGAATGCCAAAATATTACTCATCAACAAACAGAAATGATGTTAGGTCGTTTAGGTAAAGGTGGTAAAATGATATTTTGTGGAGACTTATCTCAAGTAGACTTAAAAAGTAAAAAAGACTCAGGTATAAGTTTCTTTGCTCGTTTAGAAGAAAGAATTAAAGGTGTTCGTATCATTTCTCTTAAGAAAAATCATCGTCATGAAATCGTAGAAGAAATTCTAAAAACATATGATGATTTCAGAGATATTCAATAAAAATTAAATATAAGCCATTCAATAAAAGAATGGCTTTTTTTCTGTCTTTTAATATTTATAACAAAAATACATTTCATGGCTGCTGGAAGATACTCATTTGTTATAGAACAAGGTGCTACCCTAAATTTAGAATTACAATATAAAGATGCTAGTGGAAATCCTATAGATCTTACTAATTATAGTGGTAAAATGCAAATTAGAGAAAGTGTATCTTCACCTACAGCATATATTACTTTAAGTAGTTCTTTACAACCAGATGGTACAGGTTTAAATTTTAGTGGTTCAAATGGAACTACACCTCCAACCTCAGGTTCAATAGGAGTATATATTTCAGCTGCCTCATCTTCTGCTTTAACTTTTTCAACTGGAGTATATGATTTAGAGATAGCTTCAGGAAGTGTTGTGACTAGAATTTTAGAAGGTCAAGTTAAATTATCACTTAATGTTACTCGATAATGTCAGATTGTATAGGACCAATTAATATAATTCCTGACAACAATCAAGTCGTTTTACAAGATGTCAATAAGACAATTACTGTAATTGACAATAATTGTTGTACTACTATTGATGTTACTCAACCAGTAACTTCTGTAGTTCAAATATTAACGGGTCCTATAGGACCTAAAGGAGAATTTCCTACATCTGGCTCTATTGGTTTTACAGGTTCATTTGACATTTCAGGTTCATTAACTGTAACTGGTAGCATAACTGCTAATAACATTTATTCTCCTTATTTTAGTGGCTCATTTTTTGGAAATGGTAATGGCATATTTAGTGGTTCATTCTCAGGCTCATTTTCAGCTGATTTACAAGATATAACTAATAATGGAAATGTAACTACATTACCAATCACTGCCTCTAGCTATTATGGAAACGGTTTACAAATTGTAGGAGATGCTACTGTAACAGGATCTCTGACAGTTAGTGGTTCAAACACATTTAAAAATATAGGTTTAGCCTTATTCTCAGGATCTACTAACTTATCAGGCTCAGGAACATTAAATGGATATAATTTATTAACAAGTAATGATACTGGATCTTTATTATTAAGCAGTTCATTTAATAGCTTTACCTCATCTTATTATATAGACAGCGCAAGTTTTAATACTCGAATTTTAAATAATAGTTCTAGTATTGCTACATTATCAAGTAGTTTTTTAAATACTTCTAGTTCATTAAGTACACGAGTAACTGCTTTAGAAAACTTTAGTTCTTCTTTAGATGCTACATTTGCAACAGACGCTGAATTAAACGCTGCTACTGCTAGTTTAAGTAGTTCAATAGCTAGTTTATCTAGTAGTTATATAGCATCTAGTGCGTCTTTTAGCGCGAGTATAGCTTCACTTACTAATGCTACTAGTTCCTATGTCTTGAACTCACAAACAAGTTCAATGACTGTATTGAGTGCTAGTTTTGCTGAGACCGCATCATATGCTGCAAACGTTCCTGCTACTGCTTCTTATGCTTTACAAGCATTAAGTAGCTCTTTTGCCTTAACCGCTAGCTATGCTGAAAACGCAGGTACCACAATAGACACCGGCTCATTTGTAACAACTTCTTCTTTTAACAATTTTACTGGATCGTATAACACTGGATCATTTACTGGAAGTTTTACTGGTATATTTAATGGTAATGCAACAAGTGCATCTTATGCTTTAACAGCTTCATATGTTGAAAATGCTCAAACAGCAAGTTATGTATTAAATGTTATATCTAGTTCATATGCTTTAACTGCTAGTTATGCTGAAAATGCAGGTACTACAATAGATACTAGTTCTTTAGCTACAACTGGTTCAAATACTTTTAACGGTAACCAAATTATAAACGGTAATATAACTGTTAATGGTACCGCCTCTATAACATATTTAGATGTAACTTATGAATCAGCCTCAGTTATATACTCATCTGGTTCAAATCAATTTGGTGATGCCTCTAACGATGTTCAAACCTTATGGGGTGAAGTAAATATAAAAACAGGACCAGTTTTAGTAACAGGAAGTGTTATAGCTACTAGTGGATTTACAGGAAGTTTATTTGGAACTGCAAGTTGGGCTAACAATGCCGTAACAGCAAGCTATATATTAAACGCTATAAGTGCTTCATTTGCTACTTCAGCATCCAGATCAACTTCTGCTTCAAGAGCAGATTCAGCGCTGTCTGCGTCTTTTTCAACCACAGCCTCAAACGCATTTTTAGCAGACACAGCCTCAGGAATTTTAGGTGGTAGTATAAACCACATACCCTATTTCAAAACAAATACAACTTTAGCAACCAGTTCTCTTTATCAATCTGGTTCTAGTACAGTTATTATAAACCAAGATAATGCCACTTCTGCCAACCCAGAAGCATTATATGTTTGGCAACCAAGTACAAGTTCATTCAATGTAATTAGTGGTAAAGGTAACTTAAACAACTATTTACAATTAAATATACAAAATGCAAATCAAGGTGTTGATGCCTCTTCAGATGTAGTTGCTACTGCCAATAATGGTAGTGAAGTAGATAATTACATTGATATGGGTATCAATAGTGAGAATTATACTGGATTCTTAGGTGGTCCAAATGATTCTTATTTATACACTCATGCTCACAATTTCTGGATTGGAAATGTTAATGATGGTTATAAAGTATATTTCTTCAATAGTTCTAGTGAACAACCAATCATTACCTTAAATTCAGATAATGCAGAAGTAACTGGCTCATTATATGGTACAGCTAGTTGGGCTCAGAATGCTATAAATGCAAACAATGCTACTTCCGCTTCATATGCCTTAACTGCTTCATACGCTGCTAATGTCCCTGCCACCGCTTCATTTGCAATAAGTTCTTCTTACGCTTTAACAGCATCGTACGCAGCTAATGTTCCTGTAACTGCTTCATATGCTATAAGTGCTTCACATGCTAATAATGCTGATAATGCTTTAACAGCTACAAGTGCTTCACATGCTGTAAACGCAGACAATGCTTTAACAGCAAATTATGCAGCTACAGCTGGAAATGGTGGTGTAACTCAATTAATAGCAGGTTCAGGCATTACATTACTACCCCCAGGAGGTCAAGGAGCTGTAACAGTTATATCAACTGGAGGAGGTGGTGTTACTATTATATCTGGTTCGTTAGTAACTGGTTCATTTGTTAACACAACTTCATTTACCTTTAATCATAATTTAAATACTAGAACACCTATTATAACTGTATTTGATAATAATTACAATCAAATCATACCACAAAACATACAGTTAGTAGATACATCTAGTGCTATAATAACATTCCCAACTCAAGAAAGTGGATTTGCAATTGGTTCAACAGGTGGAACAACCGGAACTGCTTTATCTTCTTCATACGCTTTATTTGCTACTTATGCAGATACAGCATCATACTTTGTTGAAACAGATCCAGTATTTGTAGCTAAATCAGCTAGTTTAGCAACAACGGGTTCAAATATATTTAAAGGAAATCAAACAGTAACTGGTAGTTTATTTACAACAGGTTCAAATACTTTAATAGGAAACACTTCATTAACCGGTTCATTAAGTATATCAGGATCAACAACACAAACAGGTAATAATACATTAATTGGCAATACAACACTGTCAGGTAGTATATTAGTTAGTGGATCACAAATCTTTAATGGATCATCGTCCTTCTACGGTAGTCATCTATTAAGTGGAAGTAATACTATTAGAGGAAATACTTTTATGTTTGGTAACATACAAGTAAGTGGATCTTCTAATTTTAATAATAGTGAATTTATAGTAACCGGATCTACATCTATATTAGGTAATTTTAATGTAAAAGGTACCTCGACTTTCTCAGATACAACATTCACAATAACCGGATCTCAGCTATTTAGCGGATCATCTAATATTAATGGTAATCAAACAATAACAGGATCTCTAAACGTCATAGGTGATATTAATGTTATAAGTGGTTCTTCATTCACAAGGTGGGGTAATAAGTTATTTAACTACGGGCAATTTAGTAGTACTGAAACACAATCCGGTTCGGCCGACACAGCATATGCAATGAAGTTTAATACAACTGATTTTGCATTGAATACACGCATAGTAAGCGGGAGTAGAATAACAGTTGATAATACTGGAATATATAACTTACAATTCTCAACACAGCTTGGTAATACAGCAAACTCAACTATTGATTTTGATATATGGTTTGCATATACAGGAAGCAATGTAGTAAACTCAAATACAAACATAACACTTAATAAAGTAGCTGGTAGTAATGGTAGGTTAGTAGCAGCTTGGAACTTTGCATACCCAATGATATCAGGCAGTTACATAGAAATTATGTGGAGCTGCAACGCAGCCACTGGTCAGTTACAAGCAGCGGGTACTCAAACAGCACCAAGTAGACCAGCGATACCATCAGTCATAGCAACTTTAACACAGATAGCATAAGATGAAAATATTTCAACCCATAGTAACAGGTTCATTAACAGTATCAGGGTCAGTTAATGCAATTGATTTTACTGGAAGCTTATTTGGTACTTCTTCTTATGCTATAACAGCTAGTTTCGCTTTAAATGGAGGAGGAGGAGGTGGTCCCGCATTTCCGTTCACTGGAAGTGCTATTATTACTGGTAGTTTAGTTATAACTGGTTCTACAACTTCAACACAGGGGTTTACTGGTAGTTTATTTGGCACAGCTAGTTGGGCTAATAATACTATAAGTTCTTCTTATGCTTTAAGTAGTTCCTATGCTGTAACTGCTTCACATGCTCTAGTAGCAGACACATTATTAGGAAGTGTTACAAGCGCAAGTTATGCCGCTACAGCTTCTATGGGTGTTAATTTTGTAGTACAAAATACATTAACACTAAATGGAACATTAACAGACTCAGCAATAGTATTGTCTACTATTGTTGGATCTAATAATTTATTTACTCAAGCAACTGGCTCAAGAAGATCAGCATTTGGTAAATATACTGTATATAAAGGAGCAAATGCTAGAGCAGGTGAATTTACAACAGTATGGAATGGTACTACTACAGTATATACAGACACATCAACAACTGATATAGGAGATACTTCTGATATAACCTTTAATTCATTAATTATATCAGGAGATATTCAAATAAATACCATAGCAGCCTCATCAGGTTGGACAATAAAAATGTTAACAACCTACATCTAAGTATATTTATAATAGAATTTAGTTGGATAGGGAAAACTAAAAAACATGGCAAACGAATTTGTAGCCCGTAATGGGCTTATCGCTCAAAACAATTCTACAGTAACTGGTTCCTTAAATGTAACTGGTGGAATTACAGGAAGTTTATTAGGAACAGCTAGTTACGCTGACCAGGCTTTGAGTAGTTCTTATGCTACAAGTGCTTCCTTTGCTACTACAGCATCCTTTATAACATTAGCTCAAACCGCTTCTTATGTTATAACAGCTCAAACTGCATCTTATGTTTTACAAGCTGTAAGTGCTTCCTTTGCTACAAGTGCTTCCTTTGCCACTACATCCTCATTCGCAGTGTCAGCGAGTTTTGCTCCATCCACCCCAGCATTCCCATTCACTGGCTCAGCTCAAATTACAGGAAGTTTAGGAGTAACTGGATCTATAAGTACAACTAGTAATTTAACAGCAACTGAAATTACAGCTAGTAGCGGTAATGTGAGAGTTAATACCTTCTTTAAAGGATTTTTATTACCACAATATGGATATATAGGTAATGGTTTTGCAACTGGTTTTCCAGGTGCAAGTGATGCTTATATGACTTGGGATAATGGTTCAATTGGTATAAATGTAGCTAGTTCTGGTAAAAATATAAGTATAGTTAGAAGTGGAGCTCAAAGAATTTTACTCAATAATACAGATGGTAAAATTTATATAAACGCTAATGAATCTAATGGAGCAATATCTATACGACAGCAAGATACTAATTCTCCTACTACATTATATGTTGCAACAGATGGAACTTTTAATGCAATTGGTTTCCCATATAATAGTGAAAGTTTAGCAGCAGCCGCGTTACATGTTAGAAATAAAGGTAGTAAAAACACAACTATCATAGCTGAAGGAGCTACAACTGGAAGTACTAAATTTACATTCCAAGCAATCAATTCAGCCAGTAACAGCTTATTCTCAATACGTGATGATGGATACACTACTTTATCAGGTAGTTTAGTAATGACTGGTTCTATTGTAGGAGATTTAACAGGTACCGCCAGTTACGCTACTCAAGCCCTATCTAGTTCATATGCTTTAACTGCCTCATTTGCTTTAAATGGAGGAGGATCCACGGATACAGGTTCATTATTAACAACCGCCTCAGTATCATTAAACACAATCACATTCACTAAAGGAGATGGTAGTACCTTCCCTATTACAGTGGATACAGGAAGTGGAGGAGGAGTAGCTTTCCCATACACTGGCTCAGCTGAAATCACAGGCAGTTTAGGAGTGACAGGTTCATTATCAGTAAATGATGGAACTTACTTAAAATTAGATACCGCTACTCATGCTTTATATGATCAAATAGGAGCCCAATCTGTAAATTGGAACACCAGATTATTAAAAGACTCAAACGGAATAAATTCTTTATATTGGGATAGTAGAGCATTATATGATGCTATTGACAGTCAATCATTAGATTGGACAAACAGAGCTTTATTTGATATAAATGTTGTACAATCAGCAGACTGGACAAATAGAAATTTATCTGATGAAAATGGTTTACAATCATTAAGTTGGTCAGAGAGATTTTTAATTGACACCTCAGGTAATAATTCAGTAGATTGGGAAAACAGACAATTAGTAGACTCAACTGCTAATGTTGTATTAGATTGGTTTAATTTTCCAGGTCAATTATATGGAACAGCAAGTTGGGCAGAAAATTCAATTAGTGCTTCACAAGCTGATACAGCTTCTTATGTAACAACTTTAAGAGCAGGTGGAACTGTAGGTGTAAATTCTGTACAATACAACAATGGTGGAGTTTTAGGTGGTAATAGTAGATTTACATTTGATGGCGCATCTGTTTTTATTGGAAATGGAGGCACACTAAGTGCTACAGGTTCAATACTTGGATCAGCTTCATATGCTGACTCAGCTGGTAAAGCGGGTGAAGTAAGTAGTGCCTCATTTGGAGGTTCTCCGTACACTGCATCAGTGATATTTAATAAACAATTCCTAGACACTTCTTATGCTGTAACATTAACAGGAGAAGATGAAAGAGTATATACTGTGAATAATAAGCAAACAACTGGATTTACAATTAACACAAATTCAAGTGTTTTATTTACAGGAAGTGTTTATTGGATGGCAATGTCATATAATAGTTAATAAATATGTTTCATATAAATTCAGCAAGTTTTGATAACTTACAACTATCAGGTTCGGTAGTAGGAACATTATCTGCTTCAGTTAATTTTACAGACACAACATTAACGGCATCTATTATTAGTGCTTCTAATATTATAGGGAGTGCTAAAAATGCTAGACCAGCATTATTAATTTATGGAGTAGACACAACAGCATATACAGTAGTATCATCAGGCTCAGTAGATGAAGTAGCTCATTTTTACACTTTACCTGAAAATTATCTTAAAGTTGGAGATCAGATATTTTTAGCTTGGGAAGCAACAACTACTGAAACCACAGCTCTTGCTAAACAGTATAGAGCATATATTAGTACTACCTCCACCTCTAGTATCACTGGAGCAACTTTATGGGGTATTGCAAATATAGGTGCAAATAACGTATCACTACAGATGGGTAAATATGGTTATATTACTAGTAATACAACAATGAAAATATTAGGAGGAGCTAGTTCATTCAGTCTTATACCAACTCAAATAACTGCTTTTCCAACAGATATAACAGTTCCCCACATATCATCTTCTTGGAATATATTATTAACAGTAGCTAAAAATTCATCATTAGACACAGCTCGTGTAGAATGGTCTTATTTACAAGTACTTAGATTTTAATTATATGTTTAATATAGATTCATCAAGTATAAAATATTTAGAATATACTTCTAGTATATCTACTACTGATAGTACTATATTTGATTTATCAAATGGAGGAACAATTAGTGGAAGTATTATAAGTGCTTCTGCTTTATACGCTCCTTCAACCAACCCAACAGATACATACACTCCAACTTTAATTGGGGTTCCAAATTCCATACATGATATTCAAATAGACGATACCTTCCCTACAGAATCAGCAACTGCAGAAACAATATATAAACAGTGGTATGTTCCTGCTAACACAATTAAACCAGGAGATATACTTCAAATAGTTGGAACATATAGACATTCAGGATCAGCTAGTATAACTACTAGAGTTCGTGTAAGTGCAACATCAGGCTCACTAGGAACTGTATTAGGCACTAGTACAGATACAGCAACAGCAGATGGAATACAAAGATTATTAGCTGTTAGAACTAATGATACTATATTAGTACATGGACCAGCTACAGCCAATTTAGCAACTAATTTAACTCCTGACACAACAAATGGATGTGCTACAGTTACAATACCTAATTTAACTGGTTCTACTTATTGGCAAATAACATTACAAGCAGGAGCAGCTTCAACTCAATCTTTTTACAATACTACATTTAGAATATTTGGAAGAAATTAATATGTTTTACAATAACACAGCAAGTATAAATTATTTAGAATTTGATAGACTAAATCCTAGTTCATCAACTTCAACTATTAGTGCTCCTATAACTGCTAGTTTTATTAGTGCTTCTGATTATCAAGGAACCACTCAATTTTTAGATTTTAATATATACGTAGGAAATACATTTACAGCGAATATCTTAGCCCCAAACAATACATCAGAAAACGTTTTAAGAATTATAGAAGTGCCTAATAATCTAATCCCAAACATTCCAGGCCAGGTTGGACAAATAATATATACAAGATTAGGGCAAAATACTAGTAGTAATAATGCTAAAACTTGGAGATTATATGTTAATTCTACTGGATCACTAGCTGGGGCTACATTATTTCACACTGAAGTCCTTGGTATCAATAACCAATCTCGTTTAGCTCAAGGTAGTTTTTTTGTATCTGAGTCAGCTTTGTTTTATATAGATGACGCAGTAGCATGGGATGCTTCTAATAAAGCTGTTATTCCTAATTATGATGTTATATCATCATCTTTATGGATTATTTCTACAGCACAAAAGGTGTTAGGAAGTGAAATAGCAAGAGAACATTATGCTTTTACCACTATGGCTAATTATAATACTTTAGCTGGAGAACCAACACCACTATGATAAAAATACCTATACATTATGGAGATGGTTATTTAGAACCATCAAGACCCCTAACACAAGAGGAAAATAGAACTGTTCTTATTGGTTGGGTATATGAAAATAATTATGTATATTTTCAAGAAGGAGATCAAAATACTCCTGAGTATCAAGCTTATTTAATTGAAACTCAAGGACAAGATCCATTACCACCTGAGGAAATATTAGATTCATAAAAAGGTGTATATTTATAATAAACTATAATCAATGAATATCCCTATCTATCCTGGCTCTAGTTCATTCTTTCCTGGAGATACTCCATTTGGATTTTATGACAATGACTATCAATTTCAAACTGATGCTGATAAAGTAACTACTTTTTGTGCTAGACGATTAGGATATCCTATTATGGAAGTTGAATTACAAGATTTAAACTTCTATGCTGCTTTTGAAGAAGCAGTTACAGCATATGGAAATGAATTATATGCATTTCAAGTAAGAGATAACTTATTAAATGTCATAGGGACTCCTACAGCCTCAAACATGAATCATGCTATAGTAACTCCTTCAATGCAAGGTGTTGTTCGTTTGACTCAACAATATGGAGCAGAAGTAGGAGCCGGAGGAAATCTTAATTGGTATAGTGGTTCAATTCCATTAACAGCTAGTATTCAAGACTATGACTTAAGTCAATGGTCAATAGACAATAATATCACAGGCGGAATTGAAGTTAAAAGAATATTTTATGATCCAATTCCAGCAGTTAATCAGGTATATAATCTACAAATATTCTCAGGTTTAGGTGGTGTTCCGGCTCTTGGATCATATGGATTATTTGGTTCAACAGGGTTTTTAATGTATCCTACTAGCCTTTTAATCCAGACAACTCAAGCAGTTGAAATGCAAAACCAAGTTGCTTTACCTGCTTACTCATTTGAACTTATAAATAATAAATTAAGAATATTCCCTATCCCAGTTGATAATGGACATACTTTATGGTTCCAATATATTAAATTAGATGAACAATTAAATAATATAGTAGGTCAATCACCTGGAGATGTAACTAATCCTTCAAATGTTAACTTTACAAATCCTGTATACTCTCAAATCAATTCTATTGGACGTCAATGGATATTTGAGTATACATTAGCATTATGTAAAGAAATGTTAGGGTATATCAGAGGAAAATACCAAAACACAATTCCTATCCCAGGTAGAGAAATTTCTCTTAACTCAGGAGATTTAGTGGCTGCAGCAACAGCTGAAAAAACAGCTTTAAAAGAAAGATTAAGAGCATATTTAGATGAAACTTCACGTCAAGCATTGCTTGAAAGAAAACAAAAAGAAGGCGACTCAGTGATGTTAGAATTAGGAAAAGCACCAATGCAAATTTATATAGGATAAGATGGCTCTTTTTGGATCAAGTAGAGATGTTTCTTTTATACGTCGACTTAATAGAGAGTTGATGGGTGATATTATTACCCAACAATGTGCTTTTTACAAATACAAGTTGAATGAAACTACAACTAACATGTATGGAGAAGCAGCGGGTGGGAAGTTTTTTGATGGACCTGTTTTATTAAACGCTTTAATAGAAATATCTCCAACAGCTAACCCAACAAGTGATATAGGTGTAAATTTTGATTGGCCAGTTAAATTTTTATTTTTAAGAGATGATTTAGTAGAAGCCAATGTACACCCTGATGTTGGAGATGTTATTTTATATCAAGAAAGTTATTGGGAAGTGGATAACGCAGCTGCAACTCAATATTTTGTAGGAAAAGATCCTGACTACCCTTATAATGTAAATCCATTGAACCCAGGTTTAGAAAACTTTGGTTATAGTGTAGGTATAGCTTGTACGTGTCATTATGTGCCTGCTGATCGTGTCAATATTATTAGAACTAGATTATTATAATGGCTACTAGAGGAAGAAAACCAATACCTAAAACACAAAGAGAACTTAGTGTTGATCAACAAACTCCACTTAATGAGAGTGGACCCGGCTTTCAACCTACAGGAAATCCTAATAAAGCAAATCAACTAAATAGAGGAGATCAAGTTTCATTCAGTAATGATACTTATAAACCTTTCTCAGTTGGTATTCAAGATATTGATGAGGCGGTATACTATTACTTTACAAATGTTATTAAACCTTTTGTAATACAGAATGGTACTCGAATTGAAGTTCCTGTTATATATGGTTCACCTGAAAAGTGGAAATCATTCCAGAAGGATGGATATTATAGAGATGCTCAAGGTAGAATAATGATGCCTCTTATAATGTTCAAACGAGACAATATTGAAAAAGTAAGAACTATAGCTAATAAGTTAGATGCTAATTATCCTAATAATATAGCTATTCATAGAAAAAAATATTCTCCTAAAAATGCTTACGATAATTTCTCAGTATTAAACAATGTTGTACCTGAAAAGGTAAATTATGCTGTTGTAGTACCTGACTATCTTACTTTAACTTATAGTTGTGCTGTCAATACTTATTATATGGAACAACTCAATAAAATAATCGAAGCAATTGAATATGCCTCTGATTCATATTGGGGTGATCCTTCACGCTATAAGTTTAGAGCAATGATTGATTCATTTGCTATACAAACTGAAATAGCAGAAAACGCAGAACGAGTTGTAAGTAGTACTTTTAATATTAAACTAAATGGATACATTATCCCAGATACAATCCAGAAAGATGCTACAGCATTGAAGAAAATACCTGATGTTACTAGAATTGTAGTAACAGAACAAGTTGTAAATAATATAAATGATATACCTAATAACAATTCTTAAAAATGGAAACAAAAGTTTTAACACAAGAAGAAATTCAGTTACTAAAATCAATTCAAGAAAAAAGACTTCAAATTGTAGAGCAATTTGGAATCATTGAAACACGAATTCAAGAATTAAGATTACAAAAAGAATATCTTAAAGAAGAATTAAAAAAATTACGTCAAGAAGAACTCAAGACAGGCGAAACTTTACAACAGAAATATGGTGATGGGACAATTAACCTAGAAAAAGGGGAATTCATCAGTCAATAGTAATAGAATTAATAATACTTATAATTATGATAAAACTAATAAATCTATTATATGAAGTAATAACTAATAAAATTCTAATTCCTAGACGTTCTCCTGAAGAACGTCAGAAGGGTGCGATTGAAAAAGATATTGAAAAAATTGAAAAATATATTAAAAATGGAAGTAAAGGAGATTTAATCTTAGCTAAAACTAAAATAAAACATCTTCCTGAAAGTTTAAAAATAATAAAAGGAGATTTAAATTTACAAGAATCATTAATTGAATCTCTTCCTGATAATTTAACTGTTATGGGTGAATTAAATTTAGCTTATGCTAATAATATTATGTTTCTTCCTAAGAATTTAAAAGTGGGAAAAGATTTATGGTTAGGTAATAAAATTAATCATCTTCCTAAAGACATTATAGTAGAAGGAACCATTCACCTACCATCAGATTGGAACAGAGAAGATATAAATAATGAAGACTACCCAGGAGTGAAAAGTTTTGAATTAAATGGGGATTGGTTGATAGATGGAAAATGGAAATTAAGAGAACGGGGATGGAAGGATGGTTTTGGAAATTACTTTGATGAAAATAATAATTTTAAATATAATATTAATCATTACACTGGAGAAAAAACATTTGTGAAATGGACTGAAGAAAATACAATTTGGGACCCAGTTTTACGGAGAGATGTATTAAGACAAGAAAATAATATAAATGAAAATAAAATTTTAATTAAAAAATATATTTTAGAAAATACAAAACTAGGAAAACAGTATGTTTCTCAAGGTAAATTATCTGAAGAAGATTTAAAAAAGTTAATTGAAATAGATCCTACACCTGCTAAAAAATTTGTAGGATGGATATCTAAAATATGGATAAATGAAAAACCTAATATTGATATTCTTAAAAATACTATAAGAGAATATAATGTTTTTTTAAATAAAAATAAAGTCAAAACTAAAGATATAAATCAATTTAAATCATTTAAAGATTTACAATCTGAAGTAAATGATCTTAATCAAAGTGGAAAAGGAAAATCACAAAAAGATAAAGAATCTGATTATGAAACAATAATAGATAATTCTGATCTACTTATAATAAGTCCTCATACTCATGAAGCTTCTAGAAAATTAGGATTAACTTATTTTGCTTTTAGAGATTGTGGAAAAGGTAAAAAAGACTCAGCTTGGTGTACAACATATAAAGCCCCAGATCATTTTGATGATTATTATTATGATCATAATGTTACTTTTTATTATATAAAAGTAAAATCATCTGAAATGATTGAAAATTTAAAAGAAGCTTTTCCTGGTCCCCATAATAAAGATTCTAAATTAGAGAAATATAAAGCTATGACTGTTGTAGCGTTAGTAATTATTCCTAATGACTCTAACAATATATATCCAAATCTTGATGCTAACATTGAGGATATATTATATGATGGAAATCTAATAGATGGATATGATGGTCTTGACACGCAAATGTCTTCAGAAGATATTAAAAAATTTATTAATATAATAGGAATATCTTAATAAAATATGATAGTAATCCTTATCAAAAAAATTGACTAAATTAAAGACTAATAAGACTTTTAATAGGTTTTATCATATTTATAACAAAAATAAATAATCAACAACAATGGCAGAAACTTTAATATCACCAGGTGTTTTAGCAAGAGAGAATGATTCATCTTTTGTTACTCAAAGACCCGTTACAGTAGGAGCGGCTATTATTGGTCCAACAGTAAAAGGACCTGTAGAAATCCCTACAATTGTTACTACTTATAGTGAGTATGTAAATAAATTTGGTACTACTTTTTCAAGTGGTAGCGCTAATGATAGTGATACTTACACTTATTTCACTTCAATTGCTGCTTACAACTACTTTGTTAATGGTGGTCAATCATTATTGGTAGCTCGAATAGTAACTGGATCTTATACATCCGCTACAAGTTCATTAATAGCAACTGGATCAGGTGGTCCTACAACTGGTTTATCACCATTTGTGTTGTCTACTATTTCTCAAGGTACTATTATGAATAGTACTTCCACTGAAACTACAAACAATGCTTTACCAAGTGGATCTTCAGATAATATAAGATGGCAAATTGTAAATGCAAATAGTGCTTCTGGTACATTTGATTTATTGATTCGTAGAGGTGATGATACTTCACTTCAACCAGTTGTATTGGAAACTTGGACTGGATTAAATCTTGATCCTAATACACCAAACTATATTGCTCGTGTAATTGGGGATCAAGTCCAAAACTACAATTCAAGTACTATTCAAATTGAAACAACAGGTTCATTTGCTAACAGATCAAATTATGTTTATGTAAGTGCTGTTAACTATACAACTTACAACTTCTTTGATAACAATGGTGTAGCTAAGAACCAATATACAGGCTCAATTCCTGTAAACCAAAGTGGTTCATTTGGTGGTGCTGTTGGTACAATTAAAGGTGGAGCTAAATTCTATGACCAAATTGATGAAGCCACAAATTCACAAGGATTAGTAGCAGCTAATTATACTAACATGGTTAATTTATTAGCTAATACTGATGACTACAAATACAATGTATTGTTAACTCCTGGTCTATACGATTCTGGAACCTTCTCAGGTGTGATTTCCAATATTATTACAAATACCCAAAACCGTGGTGATTGTATTTATGTAATTGATCCTGTAAAATATGGTTCAACAGTATCAAATGCTGTCTCAGCTGCGGGTACTCGTAATACTTCATATGCTGCTGAATATTGGCCTTGGGTACAATTAGTTGATCCTGCTTCTGGAGAATTAGTTTGGGTTCCTGCTTCAACAGTAATTGGAGGTGTTTACGCTTATAACGATTCAGTATCTGAACCTTGGTTTGCACCAGCAGGTATCAATCGTGGTGGTTTATCACAAGTAGTAAGAGCAGAACAAAAACTCTCTCAAGCAAATCGTGATACTTTATACACTGGAAAAGTAAACCCAATCGCTACATTCCCTGGTCAAGGTGTTGTAGTATACGGTCAGAAAACATTACAAACAAAAGCATCTGCTCTTGATCGTGTAAATGTTCGCCGTTTATTAATTGCCCTTAAGTCATACATTTCTCAAGTAGCTAATAACTTAGTATTTGAACAAAATACAATTGCTACAAGAAATAACTTCTTAGCACAAGTTAACCCATATTTAACAAGTGTTCAGCAGCGTCAAGGATTGTATGCATTTAGAGTAATCATGGATGATACAAATAACACACCTGATGTGATTGATAGAAATGAATTAATTGGTCAAATTTACTTACAACCAACTAAGACAGCTGAATTCATTTACTTAGACTTCAATATCACTCCAACAGGAGCATCATTCCCAGCATAAACATGATTCTTCCCTCCCAAAAGGAGGGAAGATTCTTATATTTTAGATATTTATAACAAACAAATAAAAATAAAATAACATGGCAATTTTAAGTCCGAACGAAATATTTTTCACAGCATTTGAGCCTAAGGTAAAAAATCGCTTTATTATGTATGTAGATGGTATTCCATCTTATACTATTAAAAAGATTGGAGCTGTAGGTGTAACAATGGATGAAATTAAACTAAACCATATTAATGTTTACCGTAAAATCAAAGGTAAAGCATTATGGGATGACATTGAAATGACACTATTTGATCCTATCACTCCATCTGGTGCTCAAGCAGTAATGGAATGGGTACGTTTACATCATGAATCTGTTACTGGCCGTGATGGTTACTCAGACTTCTATAAGAAAGATGTAACTATTGATATTTTAGGACCTGTAGGTGATATCGTTTCTGAATGGATCATTAAGGGTGCGTTCATTAAATCAGCTAAATTTGGTGATTATAGTTGGGATGATGAAAATGCAGCTCAGGAATTAACAGTTAACTTGGGTATGGATTATTGCATTCTCAATTTCTGATTTAACAAAAATAAATTTAAAGGGAATTCACTTAAACTTGGTGAATTCCTTTTTTCTTTTATATTTATATAAGACAACAAGTTACATTAAATAAAGATTATGGATCAAAAATTTGATTTTCCAACCGAAGTTATTGAACTTCCCTCTAAAGGACTCTTATACCCACAAGACAATCCTCTTTCAAGCGGTAAAATTGAAATGAAATATATGACTGCTAAGGAAGAAGATATTCTTACTAACCAAGCATATATTCAGAAAGGTGTTGTATTAGATAAACTATTACAAGCACTTATTGTTTCTAAAATCAATTACAATGATTTAATTGTAGGAGACAAGAATGCAATTATGGTTGCTGCTCGTATTTTAGGATATGGTAAAGATTACTCATTTGAATATGATGGTCAAGAATACACAGTTGATTTATCTCAAATTGATAATAAACCATTTGATTATTCAAATAAAGGAGTAAATGAATTTAGTTATACCTTACCGTCTACTGGTGTAAACATTACTTATAAAATTCTAACTCATGGTGATGAGCAAAAGATTCAAACTGAAATAGACGGTTTGAAAAAAATTAGTAAAAACGTTTCTCCTGAACTTTCAACTCGTTTAAAATATATTATCACATCGGTTAATGGAGACCGAGAGACAAAAACAATTCGAGAATTTGTCGACAAACATCTACTCGCTCGAGACTCCAGAGAATTAAGAAAACATATTAAAGAAACTCAACCAGATGTAGATCTAACTTTTTTTCCCGACGGAACTACCGATAGAGTCGATATTCCAATTGGGGTTAAGTTTTTTTGGCCTGACTTCTGAGACCGCGGCGATCGCCCGCGCTAACCTATTTACCCAAATCCACGAGATTTGTTTTCATGGTAAAGGTGGTTTTGATTGGCCAACTGTCTATGCTATGCCTAGATGGTTGCGCCAATTCACTTTTAATAAAATAAAAGAATTTTATGATAAGGAAAATGAGGAATATGAAAATTCATCTAAAGGATCTAATAAACAAACATTAGTAAATCCAGATGGAACAGTAAATAAGGAAAATTGGTCTAGTGTTCCTAAACCTATTACTCCAGGTCCTAAAACATCTCCTAAAACAAAGTATAAGTAAAGATTATAAATTTGAATATTTATAATGGATAAATACTACTTAGAATGGCAACACCAGGAGAAGAGAAAAAAATTCAAGAAGAAATTCTTAAGATTAAACAACTTATTTCTAAACTAAATCAACAAGATAAAGATTCTTATGAAAGAATACTTAATAGTTTAGATAAGTCTAAAAATTCTCTGTATGATTTTGAAAAATTAACAGATAAAATAAGAGATGAAGTTGATGAAATTAGTAACTCTTTAAAATATATTCAAGATTCATTTAAAGATAGTGTAAATGAATTACAAAAGCAAAATGTATATTTAAATGCCCAAAAATCTGCCCTAAATAAATTATCAGATATAGCTAAAAATATTCTTAATATTCGAAGAGGTGATTCTGATTTAGATACTAAAAAATTAGCTAAACTTAGATTAGAAACTAAAGAAAGAATATCTCAGTTAGAATTTTCTAAAAAAAGAGAAAATATAACTCAAGAAGAAATAAAAAGAATAAATGAACAAATAAAAGATGCTGAAAATTTATTTAAATCTTTTGATAAAGTTTTAGAGGTTAATAAAGAAATTAATAAACAGTTAGGGGCAGCCCCCACTTTAGCAGCCGGATTAGATAAAGCTCTTCAAAAACTTGGTCTTCCTGATTTAGGATTTAATGAAGCTTTATTAGAAACTAAGCGATTAGGACAAGAAGCTGATAGTGTAGGAAATAAAAATTTTAATGCTTGGAGAGTATATACTGGGTTAATATGGAATAACTTTAAAGGTATATTCACTACAGCTAATCTTATACAAGCAGCTGTTGGATTTATAATAGATGCTTTCAAATCAGCTGACTCAGCTATAGGTGATATGGCTAAAGGATTAGACATGAGTTATAACTCTGCTGCTAATCTAAGAATGGAGTTAACAGACATAGCTAATTTTTCTGGGGACGCCGCTGTTAATACTAGAGGATTACAAGAATCATTAATGGCTGTTAGCCAAACGCTGGGTATTAATGCTCGATTAAATGAACAAGACTTAGTTACATTTACTAAATTAAGAGAACAAGCTGGTTATACCAATGATGAATTAGTTGCTATACAAAAGATTTCTACTATTAATGGTAAAACAGTAGAAGCAACATCTAAATCATTTTTAGGTACTGTAGCTAGATTAAACGCACAAAATAAATTAGCTATAAACGCTAAACAATTATTTAAAGAAATAGTCAATGTCTCTGACGCCATTAAATTGTCTGTTGGTGGAACCGTTGAAAAAATAGCTGAAGCTGCTTTTAAAACAAAACAATTTGGTATTACATTACAACAAGCTGATAATATAGCTGAAAGTTTACTTAATTTTGAATCATCAATAGCTAATGAATTATCAGCAGAACTTATAACTGGCAAAGATTTAAATTTTGAAAGAGCTCGTTTATTAGCAATTAATGGTGATATAGCTGGAGCATCTGCTGAAATTTTAAAACAAGTAGGTGGTACAGCTGAATTTACTAAAATGAATCGTATTCAACAAGAAGCTATAGCTAAAGCTGTTGGTATGAGTAGAGATGATTTAGCTAAATCTTTAGTTGATAGAGAAGCCGCTGCTAAATTAGGTGCTAAAGAAGGCCAAGCAGCTCAAGACAGATATAATGAACTTGTAAGAATACACGGTGTTGAAAAAGCTAATGCTATGTTAGGTGATGAAGCATTAGCTAGACAATTCCAGCAGCAATCTACTCAAGAAAGATTTACCCAAGCTATTGAAAAATTAAAAGAAATATTTATTTCATTAGTAGAACCATTAATGCCAATTGTTGATATATTTGCTGATATATTTGGATTTATAGCTCCAGTTGTTGGATTTGTTGGTACAATAGTTAAATATACTATACAATGGGGAAAGTATTTATTACCTATTATAGCTGCTTATAAAACATTAAAATTTTTAGGAGATGCTCAATATCGAACCTCTGTATTAATTAATTTTTCTAAAAAAACAGGAATAGCTTCTGATCAGGTACAACTATTATTAGCTAAACAAAAAGAAATAGCTGAGGGAAAAAGTTTAATGACTAGTAAAATGCAAGAGTACTATAAAAATAGAACAGTTGCTTCTACTATAATGGATAATATACAAAAAAGAATAGGTTTAGCTTTAGATAATGAGTCTTTATTAAATAAAATAAAAAGTAGTTTAATAACAGCTAAAGATTTTGTAATAGAAAAAGCATCATTAACATTTAAATATACTAGAAATACTTTAGAAGCAGGATATAATGCTTTAAAAAGAGTAGGCTCAGCCATAGCTAAAAGTGAATTATTAAGAAATATAGGCTCAGCAGCCATGAAAGCTATTCAATCTTTATCTTCTATACCTGTTATAGGATGGGCCTTAGGTTTAGCTGCAGCTGGAACTGTAGCTGCTTTAGGGTATAAATATATGAAAGGTGATGACGTTATGTCTGAAGGTGGATATGGTAATAGAACATTACTTACACCTAAAGGTTCAATAGCCTTAAATAACCAAGATACAGTAATTGCTGGTACTAATTTAGGTGGTAAAGGAAAGTCAACTCCTGCCCCACAACAAGACAACTCAGCACTTCTTAATGAAATGAAAGCAATGCGTCAAGAACAAGCCAAAGCAAACTCTAAACCAACTATAGTAGAAAATAGTATGAATGGTACTAGATTTGGTACCTCAGTTGCTATGAACACTTATAAAATTCAATAAATTAAATATTTATAATAAAACATAAACCATGGGACTTTTAACTAAACTTACAACACAAGGCTCAAACTTTTCATATGGTAATGGTCAAACACCAACTATTAATCCTGGAGCAACTCCTCAGTCTAAACTTCATGCTGATGGTAACCAACCTGGTTATTCATTAGACGGATCTGACTTTACTACAGTAAATGCTGCTTTCCAGGCTTACAATGATGGTGTAAACAATATTTTACCTCAGCCTTCACAGTTAGATATAAACGGACAGACTCCTTCTCAATACATCAATAACTTACCTCAGTAATGGGTCTTATAAATCTTCAAACTAATCTTAAATCTCTTAGATTTGGGAATGACAGGTTTGATAATGGTAATAGTGGACAACCATATATTCAAACCCCTATTCCTGACCAATTACCCAGCTCAGGTACTGAAGATTTTATCCTTAGAGGAGGTTTAAATACATTTGAAGACTCAGCCACTGATGTTCTTAGATTGGGAAAATATTTTGCTGATCCAAGAAATCCAGATGGATTGCTTTTTATAGCTAAGCAAAACTTACTCTCTAGAACAGCTGTTCGTACTCAAGCTAGTACAGGCATTTTAAATGAGGGTATATATACTCCATTAAGTACTTTAGCTCAAGCAGGGTTAGTTGCTTTTGGGGGACATTTAAATAAACAAGGTTTAAATCCAACTTTAGGTATAGGTGAAGCTTATACTCCACAACGTTATTTTGATGCTGTAAGAGAAACTAATTTTGCTGATACTCCTTTATTTACTAATATTAGTATTCAAGGTGTAGGTAATCAAAATTTTTCTCCTTTAAATATACCTTTAGGAGATGCTATTGGTGATATTAGAAATAAATTAATTGGTTATTACCAAGATTTAATTATCAACAATTCGCCAAATAGACAAGATGTTTTATCATATCAAGGAGGTCCTGGTGCTTTTTTAGGTATTGGTAAAACCAATATTAGATTTGCTACTGGGAATGATGATAGTCCTAATAGTGCTAGAACAGGTCGTAACGGAGCATTAAAGGATACAGGATTTTTCACACCTGATGGTACTAACTATAAAGTTTTTAGTTTAAGTAATTCTGACACAAATAGATCAGATATTACTCCTTTAAATTATAATAGAGGTTTAGGATTATCATTTTTGATTATAGACAAAGATTCTGATAAAAGTTTATCAGATTCTCAATATACTGGATTCAATCAAGCAGGACAATTACTTTCTGAAACAGAAGCTAGAGACGCTAGACCTTCAGAACCTTCAAAAGTATTAATTTCTCCTCCTTCTAGTTCTAAACTCATAAATGTAAATGGTCTTAAATTATTAGGAGCAAGTAATAAATTTTTTACTCCTCTTACACCAGCAGATAATGGTTTTACACCTGAAGGAAAAATAGACTCAAATACTCGTGTTGTAGGAAGTTTAAATAATCCTGATGAAACTCAATCTGAATCTCCTTTAAACGCGGGAAATAATAGAACTTATACTTATTCTCAAGCCGATTTAGTTAATATACCTAGATCATCTGATGGTGTTGATGGTATTTCTTTTTATATAGGAAATGTTTTAACAACTACTGGTGTTGGTGATTTTAGAAAAAAATTAAGAAATAATGCAACCTCCACCCAAAATACTAATAATTCAATTGTAGGAAATATTACTAATGCTCCTAATTATTTTGAGAAAAATATTGAACAAAGAGTTAATTTAGGAAATCCTGGAGATACAAATGGAAAAGATTTAAAAAGTTATACTAATGGCTCTAACCCAGGTAAAATTTTTGGATATTCTGGAGGCAATGCTTCTCCTTCTTCATACGACAAAATAAACGCGTTACCTATCTATAAAAGTTCAGAATCAGCCCCTGATTATACTAATGATTTAGTTAAATTTAGAATAGGGATTATAGATAATAATGATCCTTCATTAAAAACATATTTGCATTTTAGAGCATTTCTAAATAATATTACTGATGGATACAGTGCTGATTGGTCAGATTCTAGATACATAGGAAGAGGTGAAAAATTTTATACTTACTCTGGCTTTGATAGAAAAGTTTCATTATCATGGACTGTAGCAGCTCAATCAAAAGCTGAACTCATCCCAATGTATAAGAAACTTAATTATCTAGCTTCAGTTTGCGCTCCTGATTATAGTGATTTTGGGTATTTAAGAGGTAATATAGTTACATTAACTATTGGAGGATATTTTTATGAACAACCGGGTATTATAACTGGTTTTAGTTATGAAATGAATGAAGATAATGCTACTTGGGAAATTGGAATAAATGATGAAGGAGGAAGTGATAGTACAGTTAAAGAATTACCCCATTTAATTAAAGTAAGTGGATTTAACTTTATACCTATTCATACATTTGTACCAAGATTACAGAGAAATTTATACAATCCAGAAGGAGGAGTATTAACAGACAGCAACCAATATGGTCCAGAACGTTATATCTCTTTAGAAAATAAAGGAGCATTTAATGGTCCCGCTTCAGATACTAATAATTATGGAGAGATATATAGAACACCTAATCCTTCTCCTCCTCCTCCTCCACCACCACCACCCCCTCCTTCTCCAACACCTACTCCACAACAACAACAAGCCTTATTTGGTATTCAAGATGTAAGTGGAGCAGGAGGATCAGCTCAGCAAACTGTATCACCTCCAGGTGGAAATCCGTTTGTTGAACCTCTTGTTAATGAAGGTAATACTGGGGTAGCCACTGTTCCTGACGCAGTTATAGAACTTAGAAGACAACAACTTACACGTTAATGAATCGTTATCAAAATATACGCATTATAAAAACTGATAATAAACCTAATTATCAAACAACTCGTTATCCTGAAGTCCCTCTTTCAGATGGTGATATATATGTATATACAACTCAAGGAGATCGATTTGATATATTAGCTAATCAATATTATGGTGATCAGTCATTATGGTGGATTATTTCAATTGCTAATACAGCAGTAGCAGGTACATCTTTACCATCTGATTTACCTCAAGATTCATTAATTATACCTGAAGGAATACAAATTCGAATCCCAGCTAATTATGCTGAAGTGTTAAATAGTTTTAAAAAAATAAACAGTTTATAATATGAATGTTGTTGGTGAAGGTTTTCCTAAAGAAATTATAACTCAAGTTTATAATAGACAGAGAGCTTATGGCTCAGGATATTCTAATGCTATATCAAGAACTCCTGAAGAGATACTTTATCTAAATGCTAACTCTTCTTGGTGTAAATTAATTTCATCTACAAATATAGAAAATATTAATGTTATTAATAATCCAACTATAAAAAATCTAAACTTACCAGGAGATCAATTAGCAAGACAATTTATATTATTTAATGGTACAGCTAATGGACAAGGTTTAGGATTAAGAGAAGGCATTGATTTAACTAACTCATTATCAGGTAATAACAAGGCTTATGGTATTGGAGGAACTGAGTTTGGTATTCGTCCAATGATGGGTATTCAAACTGTATCTGTTACTCATGAAAATCGAGGTTCATTAAGACAAGCTAGTGTTAAACTTAAAGCTTGGAATAGAACACAATTTGAAATTATTGATGTCTTATATCTACGTTTAGGTTTCTCAGTTCTTTTAGAATGGGGAAATTCAATGTATTTTGATAATAATTATGTTCTTCAAACTAAACCTAATAATAGTTTAGCAGATGAGTTCTTAAATGGAAATGTTTCATATAAAGAATTTCTTAGTTTAATAGAAAAAAAAAGACTAGAATCATTAGGTAATTATGATGCTATGTTTGCTAAAGTTAAAAACTTTAGTTGGTCATTTCAAAAAGATGGAAGTTATGATATAACTTTAGATTTAATTAGTAGTGGAGATGTTATTGAATCTTTAAAAATTAACGCTATTATTGAAGACCCATTAAGAACAGACATTGAAACTGAACCAAAACCCGAAGATGAAGAGGATGATGATGATATTATTGATTATTATGTTAAAAAAAGTTCTATAGGTCAGTTTTTATATTATCTAAAATATCAATTAACAGACTCAGACTATAGAAAAGAAGGTTCAACATTTTCATCCTTTTTTGGTATTCCTATAACTAGAAGAGGCACATATACATTTTCATTTTCAGATATACCTAGCGGAACATCAACTAGTGATGAAGATATATTAGAACTTTCTCCTCAGATGTTTGAGGTATATGACACTGAAGGTAAACCTTTAAAAGTTATAGATGCTATAAGTTATCCTTGGGATGATAAACCTGGAGATGATGAGATATATTATGTTCGATTTGGTACATTTTTGGCTTTTATTCAAAATTATTTAATGCCTAAATGTAATACTAAGAACAATGAAACTCAATATGAACCTATATTAAATGTTGATTATGATCAAAATACTAATTTAATGTATGCTTATAAGTGGCAAGTGACTGTAGATCCAAGAATATGTATTGTTGGAAGAACTATAAATATTTTAAGTAGTTATAACTCTATAGCTGGATCTTTACCGGTTGCTGTTTTGCAACAAACACCATTTCAAGTTGATTGTTCTCCATTTATAAATGATAAATTTAATGATATAGCTAAAGGAGTAGAATATGGTAATATAATGAACATTTATATTAGCATGAGATTTATTTTAGAAAAAATAGATTCTTTAAAAGACGATAAAAATAAAGTATCATTATTTGATTTAATAAAAGGACTATGTGAAAGTATAAATGAAGGATTAGGAGGTCTTAATGCTTTAGAACCTATAATAGACGAAACTTCTAATATTATAAAAATTATTGATACTAATCCATTACCTAATAGAGATAAAGTTTTAGAAAGAATCAAAAGCTTTTCAGGTTCAAAATTAGAAAATATAAATACTGAATTAGTTTCATTTGATTTATATGGTTATAAAATTGATTCTACTCCAGAATCCGCTCCAATATATAATGGATTAGGACATGCTTCATTTATTAAAGATTTTTCTTTTGCTACTGAGATAACACCTGAATTAGCAACAATGGTAACTGTAGGAGCAGCAGCTAATGGTAGTGTAGTTGGTGAAAACCAGACTGCTCTATCAAAATTAAATGTTGGTTTAACAGATAGATATAAAAAAGAAGTTTTAGATATTTATGAAATTAGAAAAAGAGAAAGAGAAAAAGCTGAAGAGTTAAAAGATAAATTAGAAAAAGAGAATGAAGAATTAAATGCCCTCACTGAGCGATATGAAAAAACATTAATAGATTATTTTGATTTTCTAGAAGAACAAAGTGATGTTCCTCCTGAGGTTTTAGCTGCGAATGAACCAACATTAAATGTTGACGAAATAGATGCTCACAAGGGTACTCTACTTAATATAGTTCAATATGAAGAACAAATAAAAAATAAAATTCAAAATAAAATTCTTTTAGAAAAAGGTATAGACCCAAATAACCCTCAAAATACTTTACAAACAGGTACAGGATTTATTCCTTTTAATTTATCAATAACTATGGATGGATTATCAGGAATGAAAATATATAGTAAATTCATTGTTGATGCTTCATATTTACCTTCCAATTACCCAAACAATGTTGAGTTTTTGATTAAGGGTATAAATCATGAAATAGCAGATAATAAATGGACTACTAAATTAGAGTCATTCTGTATTTCTACTGGTAATTTTGAAGATACAACTCTTGATAATATAAATTCAAGTCCTCCAACAGTTGTAACAAATACACCATCTGCTCCTCCTCCTATTCCTGTGTCCCCAATCCCAGCTCCAGATTGGAGTAAATATAATGTCGGCGCTACTCCTTTATTAAAACGAGCAGTTACAAACCAATCAACATATGTTTATTCAAAAGGAATTTACGCTCCATCAAAAGGATTAAAAACACCTACTGGGTATGGAGAAATAGCGGGAAGATGTGCTGGGTATACTTATAATATAGCTTATAAATTAAAAGATTACATTAATTCTAATAGCAAACAAGCTCTCTCATTTGTATATTCCCCAGCTGGAAATGCTAATCAGGATATCCATAGACAAAATATAGTAAATTTAGGTATTTATGATATGTACTATTTAGGTGATTATAAAGCATCAGAATTAAAGAGTGGATTCATAAGTAGATTTAAATGGAATTATGGAGACATATTAAACTATTATGCCCCAGGATATTCTCCTCCACATAATATGCATTCGCAAATATATACTGGAGATATATGGAAAACTGGAATAAACAGTAAAGGAGTAGCTAATGGGGCAGGATCACAAGGATGGTCAACCTCAGGAGCAACTAATTATGGCGCCCAGTTTGTTTATAAGTCAAGTAATACAGTATTTAAAGTATTTGCTTTTAAAATAAAACCTGAATATCTTAAATAGAAATGTCATATTATCCTAAATCACAGATAACTACAAATTTGTATACTAATGGAGGAGAATTCACTGTTCAACAGAACAATCCATTAACAGTATATATAGGATATTATTGGAAAAATTCAAAAAATCAATTCTTTGCAGGTAGAACACCTCAAGAAAAACCTTTAAGACGAATATATCAAATTCCAAATATTGACCAAGAGGTAGTTACTTTATCTCCAAGTGTTGATGTTAATTTTATAACATCTGATGATTTACAATTAGATGTTTCTAATTATACTATTTTAAAAAGTATAAACATTAATCAAAGAGTATTTCTTCCAATTTACTCTCCAACTCTTCCAACCCAACAAGATTATCAAAATGGAGAGATGAGAAGATATTTTTGTAAAAAAACAAATGAAGTAATTTATTTAGAAATAAATAAAGAAACATACGATAAATTAGTTAAACAAGATCCTCAGATCCTATGGCAATTATACTTACCATTTAATTTACCTTGGCAACTAACAGGAAATAAAGAAGAAGTTTATAAAACAAATAAAAACATTGCTGAATTGACTTCTTTTAGACTAAAATTACCTATGTTATCTAAATACTTAAAAGACGACTTTACTAAATACTACAAGTAAAGACATAAGGTACTTTACCTTTGGCCTTCCAAAATATCTTTAGTACCTTTACTTCATAAACTAAAAAGGTTATGTTCTATATCGTTGAGACAAACGAGCAGTTGAATGAATTTTTTAATAAAGGTTATGATAGAGTGTTTGTAGAACCTATACTAACTAATGATAATACTCATTCCTCTTTAAACAAGATATCCCTACTCTATATTAAACCATTAAATGGAGATAAAGGATATATTTTATCTATTAACCATACCGAAGCACTACAGTTAAATAAAACGCCAATAAGTCAATTACTTAACTCATTTGAAGAAATATATGTTAGAGATAGAAAAACATTTATATATTTTTTTCCGCTAACTAATGTAATTGATATATCATTTTACATACCAGAATACATTGAACCAACTACTCCAGCTCATGATTTTTTCTATTATAAACATGGTGAAAAAGAAAACATAAATACATTTATACCATTAGTTAAACATTATGAGAAATGTGAACTTATATTTGATAAAATTAAGGAACATTGTTTTAAACGTGATAACTCAAAATTCTATAATAAATTAACTAGTGTATTCTTTTATATTGAAAAAAACGGTTTAAAAATCAATAAAAAAACATTTGACAAATACTTTGATATTCCACATGAAAACTTTTCTATTCAAGATAACACAATTTATACCAAATATAATTTATATACTACAACCGGACGGCCTTCCAATAGTTTTAACAGTATCAATTTTGCAGCATTAGCAAAAGATAATGGGTGTCGAGAATCATTCATACCTAAAAATGACTGTTTTATAGAAATTGATATAAGCGCTTATCACCCAACATTAGCCGCTCAATTAATAGGTTATGATTTTAGTAATGAAACTCCATACCAATATTTTGCTCGTGAAGCTGATATTGATATAACTGAGGCTAAAACATTAATGTTTAGACAGTTGTATGGAGGTATATATAAAGAATATACTCATATAGAATATTTTGAGTTGATTCAAGAACATGTAAATAAGTTATGGAAGACATTTACAATTGATAAACATATTGAATGCCCAATCTCAGGACATAAATTTACATCTGAATTAAAAGATATTAATCCACAAAAACTTTTCAACTATACACTTCAAAACTTGGAGACGTCAACAAATGTTATTATACTATGGGACGTGATAAAGTTACTGAAAGGTAAATTAACACAGATAGTATTATACACTTATGATTCTATATTAATTGATTATAATGAGGATGATAATGTATTAGAAGATATTAAACAAGTATTTAAAAAGCATAATTTAAAAATTAAATTAACACAAGGTTATAATTACGGCAAAATGTTGCCCTTACAATAATTTATGGAACAGATCGCGTTTGAAACTCCGGTTGATATTTATAATCAGTACGATTTTGTAACTGATAGGAATTTTAATGAATTTATGAATAACCGGTTATTTGCTACTTTCACACAACAAGAGGCAATTGAAGAATTAGTTAATACTTTATCTTCTACTTATAATATAATGTATAAAAAAATGTTTGTGTTATTTGTTAAAAGCACAAATGAATATGTTGTTACATATAATGTAGAACAAGGTAATGTAAATAGTATTCCTCAAAATACTATACTTGTTCATCGTAAAAAAGAATCTAATACACTCTATACCATTAATGCACTTAATGATTTAATCAAAAAGTTAAATGGTGGAGTAGTTGATCCAACCTATAAGATAAATTGGCAACACTACAATAACTGTATTTTACTTACCCAACATGGAGAGGTAAAACAATTGAATACTAAGATATTCAAGATTGTAGATTTGTAATATTTATCATAGACCATTATAGTCAGATAGTATAATACTATAGTCACATCGCGTAAATAAAGGCGTTTAAGAGCTTTGATAGCTAAGTTTGGCCTAAACTAAAAAATGCGATATATTAATTAGTAACATTTAAAACTGTATAAACAATGGATTTAAAATCGATCAAAAACAAATTAAGTGCCTTACAGACATCAGGGCAGAAAAAAGAAAAGGTAGATTATTCTAAGTACCTTTGGAAACCAAAACAAGAAGGCAAGTATCAGATCAGAATTGTTCCTTCTAAACTCAACAAAGACAATCCGTTTCAAGAAGTATTTGTACACTACGGATTCTCCAAATTTCCACTTTACGCATTAACTAATTGGGGTGAAAAAGATCCAATTGTAGAATTTGCTTCTCAGTTGCGTAAAACAAACGATAAGGAAAATTGGAAACTATCTAAAAAGATTGAACCTAAAATGCGAGTATTTGCTCCTGTAATTGTACGGGGTGAAGAAGATAAAGGTGTTCGTCTTTGGGAATTTGGTAAAGAAATTTACATGCAACTCCTAGGTATTGCTGATGATGAGGATTATGGTGATTACACTGACATTAATGAAGGCCGTGACTTCACAGTTGAGGCAGTAATGGGTGATATTGGTGGTCGTCAAGGTCTTAAATCATCAATTCGTGTAAAACCTAAAACGTCTCCATTAAGTCCTAATAAGGAAGACATTAAACAATGGTTATCTGAACAGCCTAATATTTTAGAACTCCAGCGTAAAGTTGAATTTGATAAAATGAAGGAAATTCTTCAAAACTGGTTGAACCCAGAAGATGCGGCTGAGGAAGCTCAAGTAGAAGAAGATGAGACTGAAGAAGAAACACCAGTATCATCTAAAAATGATTTACCTTGGGAAGAGGAAGAAGAAGCACCTAAAACAAAATCAAATTACACTTTGAAAACTAATGCTAAAACATCTAAAGCAGATAAGTTTGATGCATTGTTTGAGGACGAAGACTAAAATATAAAACACAATGGCTAAAAAATCTACGTCATTAACAGAAGCTGTTAGTGCTCAACTTAAATCAAATTTCGACCTAGATAAGTTCAAGGAAAAAAAATCCTTGAACTCACAGGTCAAATTTAAAGAACAAAAATGGATTCCATTTTCTAAAGCATTACAAGACTCTATTTCAATTCCTGGTGCACCTGTAGGACATATCACTTTATTACGAGGTCATAGTAATACAGGTAAAACAACAGCATTACTTGAATTAGCCATTAATGCCCAAAAGATGGGTATACTACCTGTTTTCATTATCACAGAAATGAAATGGTCTTGGGAACACGCCAAACAAATGGGTTTCAAGATTGAAGATGTTTTAGATGAAAATGGTAAGGTAATTGATTATAAAGGATTCTTCTTATATGCTGATAGAGGATCACTCAATACAATTGAGGATGTAGCTGAGTTTATTGCTGACTTGTTAGATGAACAGCGTAAAGGAAATTTACCATATGATTTATGCTTCTTTTGGGATTCAATTGGTTCTATACCTTGCAAAATGAGTATAGAAGCAAATAAGAACAATCCAATGTGGAACGCAGGAGCTATGTCTCAACAGTTTGGTAACTTTATTAATCAGCGTTTTCCATTATCACGTAAAGAAAATTCTACTTATACCAATTCAATGGTAGCAATTAATAAGATTTGGGTTGCACCAGCTGAAACAATTATGTCTCAACCTAAAATGAAAATGAAAAATGGTGAGACTATGTTTTTGGATGCCTCAATTGTATTAACATTTGGTAATATTACTAATAGTGGTACAAGTAAGATTAAAGCTACTAAGAATGGTAAGGAAGTAGAATTTGCAGTTCGTACTAAAGTAGCTTGTGATAAGAATCACGTCACAGGTTTACAAACCAAAAGTACAGTGATAGCTACTATTCATGGTTTTATCAACGAAAGTGATATCAATGACTATAAGAAAAAATATGCTAACGAATGGGTTGGTATATTAGGTAGTGTTGAGGTTGATCTTATTGAAGATACATCAGAATGGGAAGAAAGTAAAGAGGCTATCACATTAATTGAAGAAGACTAAACTATGGACAAAAAAGACCTACTTAAACTTCTTGATGGTATTCAAGAAGATGGAAAACAGACTGTGCAAACAAGTGATGAAAATAGAATACTGATTATAGATGGTTTAAATCTGTTTTTTAGAAACTTTGCTGTACTTAATTACATCAATCCTCAAGGAGTACATATAGGCGGTTTAAGTGGTTTTTTGCGGTCTTTAGGTGCATTAACTAAGCAACTTCAACCAACATCAATTCATATTATATTTGACGGAGTAGGTTCAACCATTAACAGGAAGAACTTACTCCCCGAATATAAGTCAGGTAGAAATACCACTAAAATGACTAAGGAGTTATTTAATGATGTTGATGAGGAAAATGAATCTAAAGCAACTCAAATAGGACGTCTAATTCATTACTTACAATGTTTACCAGTTAAGATTTTATCAATGGATAAAGTTGAAGCTGATGACATTATAGCTTTTTTAAGTAAAGAAATTACTAAAAACACTAAAACAAAAGCATACATTGTATCTTCAGATAAGGACTTTCTTCAACTAGTTGATGAAAATATAACTGTATATAGACCCATTGAAAAAGAATTTTTTACACCTGATAAAGTTAGAGAAAAATATGGTATTCATCCTCATAACTTTTTAATGTATAAAACATTAATGGGAGATGGTTCTGATAAAATATCTGGTGTTAAAGGTTTAGGTGAGAAAAAATTACCTAAAATATTTCCTGAGTTGTTTAATGATGAAGAGATATCTTTAGATCGTTTATTTAGCATTTGTGAAGAAAAATATAAAGAACATGTTATATATTCTCGAGTTATCTTTGATTTTGAAAGTTTAAAGAAAAATTATAAGGTTATGGATTTAGGTAACCCTATGCTTGTAGATGAAGAAAAGATGCTTATATTAAATTATATAAAAGATCCATCTTATAAGTTAAATATACCTGAATTTATCAAAATGTATCATGAAGATGGACTAGGGAATGTTTTAAAGAATGTAGATTTTTGGGTTAGAGATGTTTGGACAACATTAGACAGATACAATAAAGCAAAAAATAAATAAGTTATGACATTAAGTAGTTTAGAGAATTACGGAATTGGCTTCCAAACAAAAGTCATTTCAGGATTATTAACTGACAAACCATTTCTGCAAAACATAAATGATGTATTAACTGATGAATACTTCAGTAATACAGCTCATAAATGGATAGTCAATGAAGTATTGAAGTACTATCAAAAGTATCATACCAATCCAACAATGGATGTACTTAAGGTAGAAATGAAAAGAGTTGAAAATGAGGTACTTCAGTTATCAATTAAAGAGCAATTAAGAGATGCTTATAAGTCCTCTGATGAATCTGATTTAACTTATATTAAACAAGAATTTTCTAACTTTTGTAAAAATCAACAATTAAAGAAAGCACTATTAAACTCAGTTGATTTATTAAAAGCAGGTGACTATGATTCAATTCGTATATTAGTTGATAATGCTTTAAGATCTGGTCAAGATAAAAATATTGGTCATGAGTATAATAAAGATGTTGAATCAAGATATCGTGAAGAAGATAGAACACCTGTAGCTACACCTTGGAAAATGTTTAATGAACTATTACAAGGCGGTTTAGGTCAAGGAGATTTTGGTTTGATATTTGGTAATCCAGGAGGAGGCAAATCATGGACATTAGTTGCTTTAGGAGCATCAGCTGTACAAATGGGTTATAATGTAATTCATTACACACTTGAATTAGGTGAAAGTTATGTAGGAAGAAGATACGATTCATTTTTCACTCATATTCCAGTAAATAAAATTTTACAAAATAAGGATAAAGTAGAAGATGCTACAACTGAATTACCTGGTAACTTAATTATTAAAGAATATCCAATGGGTAAAGCATCTATATCTACAATTGAAGCACATATTAAAAAATGTATTGATTTAGATTTTAAACCAGACTTAATCATTATAGATTATGTTGATCTTTTGTCATCAAAAAAGAAAAATCGTGAACGTAAGGAAGAGGTAGATGATATTTATATGAGCGTCAAGGGCCTAGCTCGTGAATTAAAATTACCCATATGGAGTGTATCTCAAGTTAATAGAGCAGGCGCAAAAGACAGTATTATTGAAGGCGACAAAGCCGCCGGTTCATATGATAAGATAATGATAGCAGATTTTGCAATGTCATTATCAAGACAAAAGAAAGATAAAGTTAATGGAACAGGTCGTTTCCATATTATGAAAAACAGATATGGGATGGATGGTATGTCATTTAATGCTAAAGTAGATACCGCCACTGGCCATATAGAAATTTTAAATGAAATGAGTGAAGATGAAGAAGAAACTGTAACAACAAAATCAAAACCTGATGGTGTTGGTCTTGACTCATTAGACAAAGAATATTTAGCTCAACAATTTTTCGCATTAAATAAATAATAAAAAAATGATTAAATTAGTAGATTTATTAAAAGGTATCACTCACGATCCATTTACTGGAGAAATCTATGAAGGTTTAATCAAAACTGTAGACATTGACAAAGCAACAGAACTTATAACAAAACAGTTTAGAAATCTACCAGGAATAGATGTTGTAAACTCTGATAAAGAAATTAAAGTAGGCTTTGAACCACAATATGTAGATGATAAAATCTCTAAGTATACTAATTACCAATCTTATGACCAAAATATAAGTAAATTACTTCAATTAGCTAATAATTTAGGATACTTTCCATCTATTTTTGGTTATGAAAAGTATAATGAAACTAAAGTAGAAAAATATTCAAATTCTAGATTAAGACAAATAATAGATGAAATAGAACCTGATTTTTTAGTTTTTAATTTTGAAAAAAAATATGATGAAATAGTTGGGATTCCTAAATTTGTTTATCATATTACTGATGAAAAATATTTAAACAAAATAAAATCTGTAGGTTTAACTCCAAAAACTAAATCCAAACTTGCTAGTCATCCTGAAAGGATATATGTTGCTTTAGATAAAGAAGATACTTTAAATCTTTGGAGAAGAATGAAAGCATTTATTCCAAAAGAAAAAGGTATATTATTAACTATAGATACTGAAAAATTAGATAATACGTTTTATAACGATCCTAATTTTCAAAATAAAGGAGTTTACACTTATAATAACATATCACCACAAAGTATAATTAATATAGAACCAATAAAAGAACAATAACGTGATAACAGAACCTAGAATTTACTACAAACCATTCGAATACCAAGAAGCATTCGAATTTTACAAAAACCAACATAGAGCACATTGGTTAGCAGATGAGGTACCATTAGCTTCAGATTTAAATGATTGGAAATTAAAACTTAATGAGTCTGAAAAGAACTTAATAGGTAATATATTAAAATCATTTGCACAAACAGAAGTACATGTAAACGACTATTGGTCAACAAAAGTATCAGTTTGGTTTCCAAAACCAGAAATTCAAGCTATGGCTCGTGTGTTTGCTGATTTTGAATCAATTCATGCTGAAGCATACGCTCGTTTAAATGAGGAACTTGGATTAGATGATTTTAAAGCGTTTTTGGAAGATGAAACATCCAAAAACAAGATTGATCGTTTGATTGAAGTGCCTGGTAACACAATTGAAGAACAAGCCATTTCATTAGCTATATTCTCAGCATTTACTGAGGGTGTAAATTTGTTTAGTTCATTTGCTGTACTAATGAGTTTCCAATTAAGAAACTTAATGAAAGGCACAGGTCAAATTGTTGAATGGAGTGTACGGGATGAATCATTACATTCAAAAGCAGGATGCTGGTTATTCAGAACTTTACTTCAAGAACAACCTCACTTAAATACACCTGAATTAAGAGAAAAAATTGTTGAGGCTTGTCACTTATCAGTTCAACTTGAATTTGATTTTATTGAAAAAGCATTTGAAATGGGTGATATTGAAGGTTTAAACAAAGAACAGTTAAAAGCATTTATCAAAGCCAGAGCAAATGAGAAAATGCTTGAGTTAGGATACCAATCAATCTATAATGATATTGATCCTAACTTATTAAAACAAATGGAATGGTTTGGTCATTTGACATCAGGTAAAACACACCAAGACTTTTTTGCAGGTCGAGTAACAAGTTATGCTAAGTCAACAGCTGATTGGGATGATTTATAAAATAAACATCATGAAATTACTAGACATGTTATTAGAAACATATAAAGAAGAATATGAATTAAATCTTAAAGAGGGTTTAATTAAAACTACTAATATTGGTAAAACATTAAATCTTCTTAAATCTTCTTTTAATTTTAAATTTGAATATCAAAGAGATAATAACACATTTGAAGTAACATTCCATCAAATTGATAAAAGTAATTTAGATAAATTTTTAAAATATGCTAATAATTTAGGATGGTTTCCTTCTTATATAACTACTTCTTTATATAAAGGAAAATGGGATGAAAATGTCTACAGTAATGATCTATCTAAAATTAGGTTTGAAGCTAAATTTGATGAAGAAATAGTTGAAAAAATACCTGATTTTTTATACCATATTACTCCAACACAAAATGCTAATAAAATTTTAAATGTTGGATTAGTACCTAAATCAAGATCTAAAGCATCGTATCATCCTGAAAGAGTATATTTAGGAAAATCTATAGAAGGAGTTGAAAAATTAGCTCCTCAAATGTATCAAAGAACTGGAGATTTAAGTTTTACAATATTAAAAATAGACACAAATATGGTTCCTGGAGGGTATTTAAGATTATATACTGATCCAAATTATTCAAAAGAAGCATATTACACATTAAATAATATCCCACCACAAGTAATAGAAAAAATTAAAGAAATAAATTTATGAGCACACACGTGGACACAACAAATTGGATTAAAGGAAAAAACTATCCTGAGTGGATGGATGATATTGCAATCAGTATGATTTCAAAAGGCTATTTATTGTCTGATGAAGATGTATTTGATGCTTATAAGCGGGTTAGTAAGGCAGCGGCACGTAGATTAAAACGTAAAGATTTACAACCATTCTTCTATGAAGCAATTGAAAAGAATTGGTTATGTTTAGCATCACCTGTTTTATCAAACTTAGGCACAGAACGCGGAATGCCTATTTCATGTTTTGGAATCGATGTAGGTGATTCTATTGAAGGCATTGCAGATGCAAACTCTGAATTAATGCGCTTATCATCTCAAGGTGGAGGTGTTGGTATTGGTTTATCTCGTATTAGAGGTAGAGGAAAATCAATTAAAGATAATGGTGTAAGTGAAGGTGTAGTACCTTGGGCTAAAATTTATGACTCAACTATCTTAGCTACTAATCAGGGCTCAGTTCGTAGAGGCGCTGCTTCAGTTAACTTAGACATTAACCATCCTGATATTGAAGAATTTTTGATGATTCGTCGCCCTAAAGGAGATGTGAATCGCCAATGCTTAAACTTACATCAATGTGTGGTTGTTGATGATGTATTTATGGATAAATTAGAAAATAAGGATCCTAAAGCACTAAAATTATGGGGTGAAATTCTTAAGACACGTCTTGAAACAGGTGAACCTTACATCATGTTTGGGGACAATGTAAATAAAGCAAATCCACAAGCATACAAGAACAACAACTTAAAAGTATCAATGACTAATATTTGTACTGAGATTGCTCTCTATACAGATGAATTACATTCATTTATTTGTTGTTTATCATCTTTAAACTTAGCACGTTGGGATGAGTGGAAAGAATATAAGTTTGAAAATGGAATGACATTACCTGAATTATCATGTTGGTTTTTAGAAGGTGTACTTCAAGAATTTATTGATAGAGCTAAAAATATTAAGTTTATGGAAAACACAGTTCGTTCTGCTACTAAAGGTAGAGCAATTGGGTTAGGCGTTTTAGGTTGGCATACATTTTTACAATCAAAAGGTTTACCATTTGTAGGTATTCAAGCAAATTCTTATACAAGACTTATGTTTGAATTTATTGAACAAGAAGTACTTAAAGCATCTCGAGCACAAGCTGAACTTTATGGTGAACCAGAATGGTGCAAAGGTACAGGTTTAAGACATACACACCACTTAGCACCTGCTCCTACAGTATCGAATGCTCATATTTCAGGTGGTGTTTCGCCTTCAATTGAACCTATTCCTGCAAATGTTTATAACTTAAAAACGGCAAAAGGCGTTTTTATTAAACGTAATAAAATTTTAGAACAACTGCTTGAATCAAAAGGATACAACATTGATAGCGTTTGGGATCAAATTTTAAAAGATCAAGGATCAGTTTTAGGTTTACCTGACTATATTTTAACTAATGAAGAAAAAGAAGTATTCTTAACATTCAAAGAAATTAATCAGTTAGAAATTGTTAAGCAGAATGGTATTAGACAAAAGTATGTTGATCAGGCAATTTCATTAAACTTATGTTTTGATCCAAATGACACACCAAAATGGATTTCTCAAGTACATAAAGAAGCATGGAAACAAGGTATCAAAACACTTTATTATTTACGTACTGAAAGTGTATTAAGAGGAGATAATTTACAACGTTTAAGTGATTGCGTGAGTTGTGAGGGATAGCGGACTCTTACAAATTCTTACCATATGTATAATAAAACATACTATGGTAGGAATTTATAAAATAACAAATCCTGAAGGTAAATCATATGTTGGTTTATCTCGAGAAATAGAAAATAGATGGAAATCATATAAAAACATGCAATTTCAATCAAATAACCGTTTAAAGGAATCTTTTAAAAATTATGGGTATGACAATCATACTTTTGAAATTTTAGAAGAAATACAATTGGTAGAAGATACTTATGGTAAAAATACTGCTATTCTTCGTAAACGTGAAAGATATTGGATAAATAAATTAGATACATTTCATAATGGTTTAAATGAAAACGGTGGAGGCAGTGGATGTGGCTCCCACACAGCAGAATCAAAACAAAAAATATCCGAAGCTTTAAAAAATAAACCTAAACCATCAGATTTTGGAATTAATAGAAAAAAATGGCAGCACACTGAAGAATTTAAAGAAAAATCAAAAAATGCTCCTCGTTGTCCAATATTAATGTACGATTTAGAAAATAATTTTATTAAAGAATTTCCTAATCAACAAGCTGCAGCAGATTATTTAGGTGTAAAAAAACAAGCAGTATGGAATTTTTTAAATGGTCATTGTAACCCAAATGGAAAACCATTAACTCATGTTAGAAAACATAAATTTAAATATAAATAACTAAATATTTATAATCATGAAAAAATCAGACCTACAAAAACTTATTAAAGAAGAAATTCAAACGTTACAAGGTTCTGGAGATTTTTCTTGGGTAACTTTAAGAGAAACCCAAATGTTAGAAGAATTTAACTATAATTTAGAAGATATTTATCCTATAACTAATGAACTTCCGTTTAATATAGAATTTAAGGATGATAAAAGCAGATTGAATATCACAAAAGGTAAATTAAACAATGAATTTATTGAAATAAAATTATATTGGATTGATAATGATGGAAAACCAAGAATGGATACTCCTGAAGAAGTAGCTCCCAAAACAATGAATACTCATATGTTTAATATTATAAATAAGTTTTTACCTAATTATGATCAATTTTTAATTAGACCCAATGACAATATTAGATTTAGATTATTTCAATTGCTTTTAAACAAATATTTAGATAAAAATGAATGGGAAGTATCTTTTTACCCTGAAAATAAACAAATATTTATATTTAAAAGAAAATAGTAAGTTTTGGCCTACAAGGTATTATTTTATATATTTACATAAAATAAAAGGTTATGAAACGTATAGCACTTATCTTAGTAACAGCAACATTATTCTTTAGTAGTTGTAAAAAAGAATCAATCACTGAAGAAATATGTCCTGGAGGATGTACTAGTGATTTTGAAGTAGTATCACCAAATGCTTCTCTTCAACCTGACGGGTATTGGCATGTTCAACATAATGGGCCTAACTACTTTACAGTTGAAGGTAAATTATCAGAACTTAATTCTGAATATGTAATTAATGGAGTGCCATTAATTGAAGCTAATTTTGACTCAGATTATTGGGTATTATTTGATTCTATACAATATACTGTTCCTATGTATTCATATTTAGGTTGGTATTCTAATAATCAATTTACAACACCCATCAATATTGGTTCATATACTTATACTTTACAAAATATGGCTAATGTTCATCCTCCACTTAATATTGTTGGGTATCAAATCAATCCTAATATATGTTGGGACTGTCCATACACACCTACATTATTTGGAGTTCATAGTAAATATAATTATGAACCTAGACAAAACATATTCTTTGATAATGAAATGATTGGTGACACAGCTCAAATTTTTATTCAAGTTAAATTTAACAATGATATAGGTTCTTCTGAAATCCAGAATAAAGTTTTGAAAGTTATTTTTGAATAAGTATATTTATAATAAACACAAATGTTATGATAAAGGTTTCTCATGAATTACCACTACAACTCTTAGACAAGAGTAAAGAATGGAATGACTACGAATTTTGTCTTCCTACATATTGGTTCAAATCAGATAAATATAAAAATCATTTTAATCAAGCTAAATTAGATAAAAGGTTTATTATAGCTGATAATGGTTTATTTGAAGGTGATTCATTTACAGAAGAACAATTAATTGAATTTGTATATGAGGTACAACCTGATATATTTGTAATACCAGATGTATGGAATGATGCTATTCTAAGTTTACGCAATGCTAAACGTTGGATGGGTATGAAAGAATCATTACCTAAAGACACTAAATTAATGGCTGTAATTCAATGTACTGATTATGGAATTGGATCTTTATTATATAGTCAATATATTGATTTAGGTGTTGAGGCAATCGCATTTAATCATAGTTCAACAGCATACCAGGACTTTTTCCCACATGAAAATTTATCAGTGTCTAAAATGATGGGTAGGATTTATTTTATAAATCAATTAAAGAAAAACAACATCATTCAAAAACATGTTCATCATCATTTACTAGGTTGTGCTATACCTGATGAATTTAAGTATTATGGTAAAGGATATGAATTTATAAATACTTTAGATACAAGCAACCCAGTTGTGTGGGGATGTAAAAAAGTAGACTATAATGAACTTATTACTTCAATTGAAAAACCTAAAGAAAAAATTGAAGAATTTTTTGATAAAGACTTGGACTACAAGCAAGTTGAACTTATATTTAATAATATTAAAACATTTAAAAGTTATTTAGGATGATAAAACTCAAATTGTTGTTGGAACAAATTATTAAGGAAGTAGGAGAAATAGATAAAATAGAACCTTATTCTTGGGAAAAAATATCAAATATTAAATATAAGTTTTTTGATAAAGATGGAGATCTTATAAATGTAATATTTAATAAATATTCAAAAGATGATATTGAATATATTTTAAATAAAAGTAAAGCTCTTCCTAATTCAAATGAATACTATAATGTGTCTTATAATATTGAAGAAAAAGAAACCCAATATAAAAAAGATAATTATTTATCTTTACTAAAAATTATCAAAACTGTATATGATATAATTAAAGATTTCATAAATAATAAAGACATATCCGGATTAACATTCTTTGCTAGAAATAAAAATGAAGATTTTTTTCTATCTAAAACCGATCCCCAAAAAGAAATGTTATATAAAGCAGTTTTATTAAAAAACATCCAAAACTTTCCAGGATGGTCATTTGTTGATTCTAATTTGGATGATGATTTTAAAGGATTTATATTCTATAAAAAATAAAATAAATATGAAAAAATACGCTGTATTAAGTTTATCAGGAGGAATGGATAGTAGTACTTTACTACTTCATTTATTAGCTAAGGGTTATGAAGTAACTGCTTTATCATTTGACTATGGTCAAAAACATAAAGTAGAATTAGAAAAGGCTACTGAATTAGTAGAATATTTAAATGGTTGTTCTCAAAAAGCAGAACAAGATCAATTAGGAACCATTACTGTTACTGGTAAAAATTTTCCTTTAATTAAACATCAAATTATCAAATTAGATGGTTTATCTCAACTACTTAATTCATCATTAGTTGAAGGTGGTTCTGAAGTACCTGAAGGTCATTATGCTGAGGCAAACATGAAGGATACAGTGGTACCTAATCGTAATAAAATATTTAGTTCTATTATTCAGGCAGTTGCTTTATCAATTGCTGATAAGAATGAGGCTGAATGTTCTATTGCTATGGGCATCCATTCTGGTGACCACGCTGTCTATCCTGATTGTAGACAAGAATTTAGAGATGTGGATGAATTAGCATTTAGAGCAGGTAATTGGAATCATGAACGAGTAAAAGTTTATACACCTTATCTTGATACTGATAAATTTGGTATTTTAGAAGATGGATCAAAATGTTGTGAACAATTAGGTCTAAATTTTGATGAAGTGTATAAACGTACTAATACAAGTTATAAGCCAATTCCTATTAGTATGGATGGTGGGCAAGGATGGGTTGAATGGTTTAGTGACTACAAATCAGCAAGTTCAGTAGAACGAGTAGAAGCATTTATTAAATTAGGTCGTCCTGATCCAGTGGCTTATGCTGACCTAGAGTTAGGTCCAGTGTCTTGGGATGTTGTTGTAGAACATGTAGAACAAGTATTATTAACTCATAAAAACTAAAACTATGCTTTGGAATTGGAACACATCTTGGAATTTCAATCGTGAAGATTACGATTGGGAAGCTCTTAAAAAGGAAGGTACAGTAACTGAAACTATAGAAGAAAAAGATGGATATAAAACTATCACTAGAACATTTGTATCTGCTGATGGTAAAACAAGACTTACTTCATCTGAATCCTCTCCTGTTATTAATGAAACTCAACAACGTCTTAATGAAATTGAAAATGAGATTAAGGAAGCGGTTAAGAAAGAAGATTATGAAAAAGCTGCTACCCTTAAAAAAGAAAAAGAAACATTACTAAACAAAAAGAAAAAATGAAACAATTAATTTATTTTACTGCTGGTTGGTGCCCATCATGTCAAAACATGAAACCTACAATCAGCCAACTTAAGAAAACAGGTATCCAAATTGCTGAAATTGATGTTGATTATGATGCTCAATATGTTCAACAATATGGGATTAAGAATATTCCTACAATGGTACTTCTAGAAAACGGACAAGAAGTTCGTCGCTCAGTTGGATACAAAGATATGAATCAAGTAAATACATTCATCAATGAGTAAATATATTTCAACTAAATTATTTGATGGCTACTCAGCATGTTTTCGTCAGTGGAAAGCTGAAGGTACTCATTGTAAATATATACATGGTTATGCTATCTCATTCAGAGTATGGTTTGAAGGTGAATTAGATCATCGTAATTGGGTATTTGACTTTGGAGGTATGAAACGTGCTAAAACTAAAATTCATGGTATGGCACCTAAAGACTACTTTGCTTATCTTTTAGATCACACCACAATTATAGCACAAGATGATCCGTATTTGGAACAATTTAAACAAATGGATATTGATGGTATAATTCAATTAAGAATTTTAGATAATGTAGGATGCGAATGTTTTGCTAAATATTTGTATGACACTATTAATGATTTTCTTAAACTAGAAACTGAAGGTAGAGTTAAAGCAGTAAAAGTAGAAGTATATGAGCATGAAAGAAACTCTGCAAGTTATGGAGAATAAATTTGGACTACAAAGTCTTTAAACGTATATTTAAAATAAAAAGTTATGGAAGAACAAATGTTATCACTTTATGATTATCTAGGTCACGCGGGTGGACCTGATTTAGGCAAAAATATATTTAAGTTTGCTAAAAACTTAGGTGCCAAAACTAGTATTAGAGAAGTATCTAATCCAAAATACAAAGGTAAAGTAACACTTTATCCTAAGTATGTTTTGGATATGTATTTCACTCCACCATCAATTGAAGCAGACGAATTACCATTTTAATATGAAAAAAGACAAACTATTAATTAGCTCAGACTTCTACTCAGTACAAGGTGAGGGTAAAAGTTCAGGTGTTCCATCTTACTTTGTAAGATTAGGTACATGTAATTTAACTTGTGGTATGAGCAGATTGTTCACCAACAAGTTAATGAAAGAAAAATCACTTGAAGATGGAGAAATTTTTGTTGGTGACTTACATGCCGAAGGAAAAGCAACTTGGACTTGTGACTCAACAAGCCAGTGGTTATGGAGAGGTGTAGAACAAGATTTTCAATACCTGATTGATCGTTGGAAAGAAGAAGGTGTGTATGAGGATATTAAAAATGGTACTATCCATATTATCTGGACTGGTGGTGAACCAACAATTAAGGGACATCAGGAGGCTATTGTTAATTTTCACAAATATTGGATGTCTCAAGATCTTAATGTAGTAAGTACAAATACTAACTCAATGATGTCTAGATATTTAGGAAATTCTTTTTCACGAGATTTTTTTAATGAAATAGAAACAAACGGTACTGTTTATATTGAAAGAGATTTATTTAATCTTATAGACCAAATCAACTGCTCACCAAAGCTATCCAACTCAGGTATGACTGAAAAACAACGTATTGTACCTGAAGCTATTAAACGCATTATGGAACACTCAAACTATCAATTCAAGTTTGTTATCAGTAATGAGGATGATGTGAAAGAATTATTCCGTGACTTTGTAGAACCATTTAATATTCCACTTAAAAATGTGGTTTGTATGCCTGGACTGGATGATGTAGCTGATTTTGAAGAACGTACTCAATTCTGTCTTGAAATGGCTAAAAAATATCGCTTTACAGGACTCACTCGTTTACATATTGCAGCTTGGAATAAAACATTAAATGTTTAATAATGCAAGAAATACTTCATTTTGTAGGACTTTGTCCTGATAGTTTGTCTCACCAAGATTTTTTAGATATATTTATTTTAAATTATCAAGAATTTATAAATATTATAAATAAAGGTTATGAGAAAATTAAAAATTTAGGTTAAAACAAAGTAGATAGCCTTAGTTATATATTAAATTAAATTTAAATCATATGGATTTATTAAACAAAGCAAATGAAAATTCTCCTAAAACCGATAAGGAGATTGAAAAAATGATTGGTGAAGCCTCTAAACACTATGGTAAGTTTTTGTTGGCTATGGGATTTGATTATACAAAAGATCCTCAAACTATTGATACACCTCGTCGCGTAGCTAAAGCATGGTTGAAAGATCTTGTTATTGGATCAGTAACTAATGAACCTAATATCACTGTATTTCCAAATGAAGAACATTATGATGGGTTAGTTGTTCAAACAGGTATTCCAGTAGTTAGTTTATGCGCACACCACAACTTACCATTTACAGGTTACGCTTCAGTAGCATATATTCCTAAAGACAAGGTAGTAGGTTTAAGTAAATTGAATCGTGTTGTAGATTGGTTTTCACGTCGCCCACAAATGCAGGAGTCTCTTACTCAACAAATTCATGATTACTTAGCTAAAAAATTAGATTGTGAGTCTGTAGCAGTAAGTATTGCTTCAAAACATATGTGTTGTTCAAACCGAGGTATTAAACATCCGACGTCCACAATGTGTACTAATAAGTTTAGTGGGGTGTTTATGGAAAAAGATAACTTGGTTAGAGAAGAGTTTATGCACGCTATTATGAAGAACGGTCCTGAATTTTAATTACAAAACTCCCTTTCATATATTCATATAAAATAAAGGTTATGTTTAAAACTCACACTGAAGAAATTATCAAGGAAAAATTAGTTGAACTTAAGCCACTCAACTACAATCAGTTCAGATGGTGGAGAAGATGGGACTCTAAAAATACCCCATTACTTAATCAGGCTCCTTTATTAGATAAAATACAAAATGGTGACTATGAGTTTTCTCATTACTTTTGGCAAGCTCAATTTAGTGAACTTGAACTAAACAAGAAACTAAATGAGACTAAAGATATTCAACACTGGATTGAAGTGACTCAACTTGAACGTGCTCGTAGAAAACGTTTATGGGAGGATTTTGAAAAAGATGAAGCTGAGAAACTTAAAACCATTGAAAAGGAATTTACTAAGACATTTAAAATGTCTAAAGAAGAATATAATTCAGAACTAGAAAATTTTGATGGTACGTTAGAGGAATTTTATATTCAATGTAAGTCAAAATTTGGAATGTATAATCAAGTCAAGTCCAAACGTGGTCGTCCACCTAAAAAGAAATGAACAACTTAGATAAAGAATACCAAGCACTCCTACAAGACATTCTTGATAATGGAGTTAAAAAAGAAGATCGTACTGGTACTGGTACTATTTCAGTCTTTGGAAGACAAATCCGCCACAATATGAAAGATGGATTTCCTTTACTCACTACCAAGAAGATGGCTTGGAAACAAATTGTAACAGAGTTGTTGTGGTTTTTAAGAGGAGATACAAACATTAAATACCTTGTTGATAATGATTGTCATATATGGGTGGGGGACGCATTTCGTAATTATTTAAAAAATGTTGATTTACAGGATATTGAATCAAGACATTATGAGGATGGGACTTTAACAGCTTGCGACAAAGAAGAGTTCATCAACAAAATTAAAACCGATGATAAGTTTGCTAAGAAATGGGGCGAGCTCGGTTCCATTTACGGAAAGCAATGGAGAAGATGGAAAGGTAAATTAGTAGATAAATCAAAAGAGTTTGATGCTCATACAGCTTGGGTGCCTGAACAAATAGACCAAATCACAAACCTAATCAACGACCTTAAAACAAATCCTGACTCAAGACGATTAATGGTTTCGGCTTGGAATGTAGGTGAGTTAGACCAAATGGTGTTACCTCCTTGTCACTTTAGTTTCCAATGTTATTCACATGAAGAAAATGGAAAGCGTTATTTAAGTTTAGCCTGGAATCAACGTTCAGTAGATACATTCTTAGGTTTACCATTCAATATAGCATCTTATGGTTTACTACTTGAAATTATTGCTAAAGCAGTTAATATGGTTCCTGATGAATTGATTGGTAATTTAGGTGATGTACATTTATATTCTAATCATATTGAACAAGCGAAGGAGCAGATAACAAGAAAACCACATCCATTACCAAAACTAATCATAGACCAATTTGATGAAACAAATCATTATATTGGAGACATGGATGACATTTCAGAATACAATATTGAGCAGTTTAAATTGGAAAACTACCAATCACACCCAACAATTAAAGCACCTTTATCAAATTAAGCTTGTAATTAAGAAATAAATTTTATATATTAAGGTTATGAAAACACTAACACTACTATTGGCCGCATTCATTATGTTTGAGTCATGCCAACCTAGCAAACCTGCTTGTGGTTCTAAACGCCACAAAAAATCAATAAACAAGAAAGTTAAGAAAAGTACTAACTTTATGACTTATTAAGTTATGGAAAACAATTATGTACCTTTTGTCTCTGAAGTAGAGACATTCAATGCCACAATGGGCAAACCAAACAACTACACACCTACCATTCCAGATAGAAAAGAATGGGAATTTGTGTATAACTTCATTTTAGAAGAACTTGAAGAATATAAGCATGCTTGTGAAACAGGAAATATTGTTGAAGTGTTAGATGCACTTTGTGATATCACTTATGTTTCATTAGGCAATGGCGCTATGCTTCATGGTTTGAAAGACAAAATGATGCCTGCGTATCAAGAAGTACAAGCATCAAATATGTCTAAAGCATGTAAAGATGAGGATGAGGCTAAACAAACAGTTATTAAACGTAGTGAGGAACAAGGTGAACCTTGTCACTATGAAAAAGTAGGTGACTACTATATTGTTTATAGGACTCGAGATAGGAAAGTAATGAAAAGTTGTTTTTACAAGCGACCAGATTTACAACAATTCTTTACCCAAGAAGAAATTGAATCATGTAATAAAAAATGATCCTTCAATATTTATTATCGAATTAATGATAATAAAATATGAAGACTAAAATATATCTAGTTGAAAATTGTTATGGAGATCCTAATAAAATTTATATAGGTAAGACTAAAACATCACGAATATTATCTCATAAAAAAACATTCGGAGATAATATAAAATATACATATATTGACGAAATATATTCATTAAATAGAGACAATTGGGAACCTCTTGAGACATTTTGGATAGAACAATTTAGACAATGGGGTTTTGAAGTTATGAATAAACGTAAAAAAGGAGGAAGTGGACCTGAATTTCATACTGAAGAAACTAAACAAAAGATGAAGATCTTAAAATTAGGAAAACCTAATAATAGTAAAGGAATAAAAAGGAAACCATTAAGTGAAGAAAAGAAGAAAAATTTAAGAGTACCTAAATTATCAAAAGAAAATTATTCTTATCCTAAATCTAAAGAAACTAAACAAAAAATATCTCAATCTAAAATAAAACATACATCTTATGAAGATCCAAAAAGAGGAGAAAAAATTAGTAAAGCCTTAAAAGGATATAAACAAACAGAAGAACATATTAAAAAAAGAAGTGCTCATTTAAAAGGTAAATCAAATTTAAAAAATAAAAAATCTAAACCTGATGGATTTGGACAAAATATTTCTAATAAACTAAAAGGAGGAAAACGTATTTCAATTCGTAAGTCTATTTTACAATATGATCTAAAAGGAAATTTTATTAAAGAATGGGATTCTATATTAGAAATATGTAATATATTATTTAATGATGTATCTAAAAATCCTAATATCACAGCATGCTGTAAAAATCGAATAAAATCAGCTTATGGATATATTTGGAAATACAAAAATTAATTTTTATATTTAAAAGGTTATGTATCAATCAATTTACTACGATTTTAAGGACTACACCTACTATTTACGCGATGATAAAACTGGTTGGAACCAATTTAAATACCAACCCACTTATTGGAAACGAGTAGATGAATGGCAAGAAAACGCTCAACCAGTACTAACTGGTGGCTGGGCTGTACCAACTAAAAAATACGATAAGGACAATCCAAATCTACTAGAAAAAGATATTGATAAATCATTAGTTGTATTACGTGAGTTGTACTATAAGTTTGATGATGTAGTACCTGAATGGCACAACATTGTATATCTTGACATCGAGATTGAAATGGGTGGTGCTTTAACATCTGAATACATTAAGGCAGCACCTATGCCTATTACTTCTGTTGCCTTGATTGATGTTACTACAAAACAAAAAATATGTTTGATCCTTGATAAAAGTAAGGAAATTAAGGAAACTAATCAAGATAGTAAACATATTATACCTTGTGGTACTGAAAAGGAACTCATCAAACGTTTTCTAGACAAGTTAGAAGAACTAGACCCAACTATCATTTGTGGTTACAACTCAGAATACTTTGATATACCTTACTTATATTTTCGAATCCAACAACAGTTAGGAGATGAGGTGCTCCGCCTATCACCAATTAGAAAAGTTAACTATCAGGAATTTGCTGGTGAAAACCAAATTACTATTGGAGGTGTTAACCATTTGGATTATATGCTTCTTCATAAAAAATATATTATGAAAGAAGAACCTTCATACAAGTTAGGTGACATTGGAGAAAAATATGTTAGTTTAGGTAAGATTGAGTATGAAGGAAATTTGAATACATTGTTTAAGAGTGATGTAAATAAGTTTATTGACTACAACTTACGAGACGTAGAAATCATTGAAGCATTAGAAGATAAATTAAAATTTATTAACTTAACAATCATGATTTCTCATATTTGTAATATTCCATATGAGAGTATTTACTTTAATACAGTAATGAATGAGGGTGCTATTCTGAAGTACTTACGTCGTGAAGGCATCATTTCACCTAATAAACCCACAACTCACAACCCAGTACTAAAAAACGCAAATGTTTCTTATGCGGGTGGGTATTTGTTAGAACCTATACCTGGTTTATATTTTGATGTGATTGATTTGGACTTCACCTCACTATATCCTTCAATCATTAAATCACTTAACTTAGGTATTGAAACATTAGTTGGTCGAATTAAGGTAGATCATAATGCCACTTATGAACAAAACCATTCATTGGAAAAACTTAAAGAAAGAGATCCTAATGAAATGGTTACTATTGAAAAGCTAAATAAAGAAAACTATACTCTTAAATCAGCTAAAATTAAATTAGGTGATCTAATTAACTACATAGAAAAAAATGAACATACTATTTCAGCATCAGGTGCTATTTTTAGAACTGATGAACAGAGTGTAGTAGCAAAAATATTAGAGGGTTGGTTTGAGAAACGAGAACATTATCGTGGTTTAAAGAAAAAAGCAGGTAAAGAAGAAGATTGGGCTAATTACAAATTATATGACTTGTTCCAACATGCTTTTAAGATCTTGCAGAACGCAATGTATGGTACATTTGCTAAGAATGGTTGGAGATATACTGATGGACATTTGATTTGTAGTGCCGCTATTACAAATAGTGGACAACGTCTCACTATGTCTACTATAGATTTTGTAAATGATAAAATAAATAATGAATATTTACAATTAAATAAAGAAGAATTAATATCTAAGTTCAATCTTTAATATGTATAATATATACTACAAATATGAAAAAATCTGAACTACGCCAAATTATTAAAGAAGAAATATCTAAAGTATTAAATAAAGATAAAACATTATTGAATGAATGTTGGATTAGTACTACTTGGGAAGATTTATTTAATGAAAATCCAAAAATATATGATTTATTAAAAAATAATCTTTTAGATATAGATGGAAATAAAATGGAATTTCGTAACGATAATAGATTTACAGATGAATTATCAACTATGGGTGGGGTTATGAGTTATGATGGGATTTGGGATTGGAATAAACCTAGAGTTTTAAATTTTATTAAAGATTTATATGAAACTAAAACAATAAATAAAGATATTTATGACGCTTTATTAAAAGAATTAAATAAAAACTACTATGTATTTAGTGTAGGATATTTAGAAGATATGATAGAAAGAGTAGGACATGATACTAATAGATGGAGTGATGAAAAAGAAATGGTAGACTGGTATAATCATGCTAAACAAGAAGTAGAATATATAAAGAAAGGTCTTACCCAAAAAGATTTTAAAAATAGACATAAAGATGGCGGACCTAAAACCTGTAATATCTAATAAATTTTAAAGAGCTTGAAAAACCAATCTCTCTTTTTTATATTAAAAAGACAGACTCTATGTATATTTATAATAAAACAATATATTATGAGTAAAACAAAAAATAGAAAACAATATAAACATAATATAGATTTAATAAAATATTCTGAAGATGGTTTAAGAAAAAGATGTACTGGTTGTGTAGAAGAATTTGAACAACTTCAATCAAGCGGTTATTGTAATAAATGTTGGGCATTATGGTTTAGAGAAAAACGTAAAGGTAAAACATTAAAAGAAACATTCCAACAATATGAATATAAATGGTTACTTTTAGAGGAAAAATACAAAAATATAAAAAAATGTAATACGTGTTTTACAATAAAAAATAAAACAGAATTTTATCCTGATAAAAAAGCACCTCATGGTTTACAAAACAAGTGCAAAGAATGTACAAAAGAATATAATTCAAAATATGGCTACATAGCTGAAAGAGATAGACCATACCAGAATGATAGATATAATAACAATATTCAATACAAAATTGAAGTTACTTTAAGAAATAGATTTTATAGTGCTGTAATTAGAGGATATAAGATAAAATCTGTACTTGAATTAATAAATTGTTCTATTGAAGAACTTAAATTATATTTGGAGCAACAATTTAAACCTGAAATGACTTGGGAAAACCATGGAACAATATGGGAAATAGATCATATTAAAGCTTGTTCAAACTTTGACTTAACAAAATTAGAAGAACAAAAACAATGCTTTCACTATACAAATCTACAACCATTATTTAAAACAACAGAAATAGCAGAACAATACAGTTATATAAATGAAATCGGAAACAGAAACAAAGGAAATAAATCATATTAAAATCTCAGATACGGACAGTCTTTTTATAGGATTACGTCCTGTACTAGAACATATGAAATCTCAAGGTATCGAAATTAATGATACCAATAAAAACGAGATTATATTAAAATTAGCAACACAAATTCAAAACGAATCAAATGCTAATCTAGATAATATTAGTAAAAAATTATTTAACATTACTCCTAATACACACTACTTCCAATTAAAACAAGAAGTAATATGCGCAGGTGTACTTACCACTGGTAAACGCCGTTACGCAATGTATGTTACTAATAAGGAGGGTGTACCTGTTGAAGAATTAGACATGAAAGGACTTGAACTAATGAAGTCCAACATGAATAAACTGTTTAAAAAGTTTGGTGAGAACTTAATTAAGGATGTTTTGTTTGGTAAAGCCAAAAACGAGATTGATGACAACATTGTTGATTTCTATAAATCATTAAAAACACTAGACCCAAGAGATTTAGGTAAACCAACTGGAGTAAAACAGATTGAGTCATATCAAATACCTGCTAGAGCAGGTGAAATGTTTAGTTCATTTAGACTTAAAGCACCAGCCAATACAAAAGCAGCAGTACGCTACAATGACTTACTTAAGTTTAAGCGTTTGGATAAAAAATATGAATCCATTATTGAAGGCGATAAGTTGTTCATTATTAACTTAAAACAGAACCCTTACAACCTAGAAACAATAGGTATTCCAAATGCTCAAGTACCTCCAGAAATTGAGGAATTTGTTAAAACATATATTGATGTTGAAGAGATATTTGAGTCGTTGTTAGGGAATAAGTTGAAGAACCTCTATCTTGATCTTTCTTGGGAATTTCCACCATTAAACTCAAATGTGGGTAAATTTTTTTCATTTAGTTAGGTCTACAAAATTCTTTAACATATATTTAATATATAAATTAAGTTAATATAATTTGATTTATATATCGTTATATTATGTTTTTTTAAAATGGAATATAACGGTTTGCAGCTAACCGCAGTTTGAACACTTAAATTAATTATATGAACGAAATTGAAAATACCATCAGAAACGCCCAAGACGAAGCACTAAACAAATTGCGTTTAGGTGCTGTTAGTGGCAGTCATTATCCTATGCTGCTCATGGCTTCATATTGTGGTGGCGAAAATCCGAAATGCACGAATGAACTACCTTGTGAAGAATGTTTGAAAATGAGCAACATCGTGTTAATACCAAAAGACCAAGTGAAAAGTGAAAATATTATTAGTGGCTATGACTTTCTCAATGATTGCCGCTAACGTTTACAAATAAAACACGTAATTATGGAAAAGAAAATATTTGAAATATTAGAAAAAATGAAATTAGAAGTAATAACGCTTGATGAAGCACAAAAGCAATTATGCGTTTTATTTGGTGTTATACAGCGAAGCGAACAGTTACCTTGCGAACACAGAAGTTATAGAGCAGGACATTCACCATTTGTGCCTTATATATGTAATGATTGTGGCGAAGAATTATAGCAAGGTAATTGTGTATAACGTTTTGCAGATTTGTGAAGTTAAAAATGGCTACTTCACACTTCAATTTAAGCACTAAACTAAATGCCATTTTTAATTTAACAAATGTGCTGTTAGCAGCAGTTTTTATTATGAAGATTTACAAAGACACAAACGAAAAAGAACTTATAAAAGGAGATATTGTCAATTTGCATCAAACTGTAAATGGTCAAAACTTATTTGTTGCAATGAACTTAAATCCATTAACAATGGTATATGCACATGATTTACTTCGTGAGTATGAATATGGACACGATGAAATGTTAGCACCGTCAAAATTTACTGGGGAAACTGATTGGGAAATTGTCAACAATATTTACAATTTGATGCCTGATATGTCTTGGTAAAATTGCTGCTAACGGACAGCAATATGAAACGTGCGGAATTTAGCACTGAACTTAAATTGAAACACAAATAAAATCAAAAATTATGGATACTACAGATTATAAACAAGTGGCATTTAAACTGAAAACAGATATTGAGGAAATGAAGTGGGAACAGGCTGAAAAGGATATACCATTTCTGAAAGAGATGAAACAGAGATTGGAAAAGTACAGAGATAGGGAAGATGTAACTGAACTTGAAATGGTATTTAATATGATTGACCATTGGATTGATGAACTTGAAGAACAGAAGGAGAATAATTTTTGATTTTATTCCTTCGGATTAGCAGAAACCTTGAAACGAAGCACAGCACTAAGCATGTTTTATATTGCATGTTGTGCTTTCGTTTTAATGAAGCACAACGTCTACTTAGACGTCACCATATTCTCTATCAATAAAATCAACGGTTATAATGGATAAAAATACAAATTTTGTTGAAAGATGTAAAAGTTTCTTAACAAAAAAATACAATTCTCAACAAACAATAAATTGTTATTTAAAAGAAATAGAACTATTTATATTGGGTAAAAATCCATATTATATAAACATGAATGATATCCAGCAATATCTTGATAAATTTAAAGATTCTAGTCGTTCAAAACAAAATCAAGTTATAGCAGCTTTAAAATGTTTGTATGTAGGTATTTTAGAAAGAAAAAATTTTAAATATAAATTTGTAAGATCAAAGAAAAAAGAATATCTTCCAACATTAATGTCTCAAGAAGAAATTAAATTTAAATTAAATAAAATTTTAAATTTAAAACATAAAACAATTTGTAGTTTAATGTATGGGTGTGGTTTACGTTTAAATGAGGTAATTAATTTAAAAATAGAACATATAATTAAAGGACAAAATTTAATAAAAATAGTTCAAGGTAAAGGTTCTAAAGATAGATTTATCCCTATAGGTGAAAATCTTCTTTCTTTATTAAGAGAATACTACTTAGAATATAAACCTAAAGAATATTTATTTGAAGGACAATTCTCACCTCAATACTCAGAAGGTTCTATTCAAAAAATAGTTAAAAAATACTTTGGAAATCAATTTCATCCTCATATATTAAGACATTGTTATGCTACTCATTTATATGAACAAAAAGTAGATTTAAATAAAATACAAAAATTATTAGGACATAAAGATATTAAATCAACCCAAATTTATACTAAATTAGCTAATAACTTACAGGATATACCTAAACTAATATGATTTCAAAATTTGATCTACAATCAGTTATAAACAAGTACTATTTAAATGGTTTAATTGAAGCTGTTAAATGGGAAATCAAAGACAACAAACTTAACATTAAGTATACTTCACCAACCCGAGAAATGTTGGGTGAACTTACTTACGACAATATCAGTTTACCTGACTCAACAGTGGGTATTAGTAATACCACTCAATTACTTAAACTGTTGAGTATCACAACAGGTGATTTGGTTTTGGATTATACTAAAAATGGTAGAGTATATTCTAAACTTATCATAGCTGATAATCAGTTCAATGTTAGTTATACATTAGCAGATATTTTAACTATACCTAAAACAGGTACCTACAATGGTTCGGAAGAATATGATTTGGAAGCAAATATAGATTCAGATTCCATCACCGCACTTATTAAAGCCAAATCAGCACTACCTGAAAGTACTACAGTGGTGATAAAACCATTTAAAAATATCGATAGTGAAGATCAAATTGAACTTATGTTTGGTGGAGATATTGAATATGCAAATAAGGTATCTTACTATATACCAAATGTAACTAAGAAAACAACTAAATCAGATTTTGAATTACATTTTAGTTCAGACATACTTAAAGAAATTTTAAGTTCTAATAAAGATGCTGTTGAGGCTAAAATATATGTTAACTTAGAAGGTTTGATGAAACTAGAATTCAGTGAGGAAAATATTAAAAGTACTTATTACATTGTTAAGAAAAACGACTAATGTTTACAGTTACAAAACAATTTATAGAATGGGATGGTAGTTTATGTTGGATCAAACGCCAAATAAAAGAAGAAAACATTAATCCAGATCTAATACATGAGTATAAAGAATATTTAGGAGCAGATACTGTTTTGAAAAAGAATGGACATCTATTCTATGTTATGAAAGTTGATGAGGCTGAGGTAGTTGAACTTGGTCAAGTAAATAAAGCTTAGTATATTTATTATAGTAAACAAAGTTATAAATTAAAAAAGTTATATGTTACAAGCAGTTTTTAACACAATCATCGTTAAGCCTCAAGAAGAGGAAGAAATCACTTACGGTTCAATCGTTGTACCTGATTTAGGTAAAGAAAAAGGATTACGTGGTACTATTGTATCTGTTGGACCTGGTTACTATTCAGTAACAGGAACATTTGTATCTACTGTTCTAAAAGAAGGTCAAAAAGTTATTTTACCTCCAATTGGTCCTGTCAAAATTGAAGAAGATGGACAAGAATATTGGAGCATCGCTGAGAATCAAGTTATTGCAATTATTAACGATTAATAAATAAATATGAACAAAGTTGTCGAAACTGGGTCGAATGCCCGTAAAAAAATTCTTAATGGTATTAATAAATTAGCAGACGCTGTTACATCCACTTTAGGACCAAATGGCCGAAATGTTATTTATACTGAATATGGTGAAGTACGAAGCACTAAAGATGGTGTTACAGTAGCTAAACAAATTGAAAATCTTGAAGATCCACTCGAAGAATTGGGTGTTCAAATGATTAAACAAGCCTCAATCAAAACCGCTAACAACGCAGGTGATGGTACAACCACATCTACACTTTTAGCTCAACAAATGATCAATGAGGGTCTTTCATACCTAGATAAAGGTGCTAATGCGGTTGAAATTAAGCGGGGCATTGATCAAGCAGTAAAAGAAGTAGTAACATGCTTACGTAAAGAAATCGCTCAAGATATTTCATCCGAAACTCAATTAGAACAAGTAGCCACTATTTCAGCCAATAATGATCCAGAAGTAGGTAAACTTATTGCCACAGCAATGGAAAAGGTAGGTCGTGAAGGTGTAGTTACAATTGAAGAATCTAAAACAGGTGAAACATATCTTGAAACAGTTGAAGGTATGCAGTTTGATAGAGGATATAAGTCACATTATTTTGTTACAAACAACAACGACATGACTTGTACTTTAGAAGAACCACTTATTCTTATTGCCGATAAAAAACTTACTCAAGTAAAAGATTTGTTGCCATTGTTAGAAGGTGTTTCTACTAACAATAAATCACTCCTTATCATTGCTGAGGATATTGATGGTGAGGCTTTATCAACACTTATTGTAAACAAAATTCGTGGTACAATTAAAGTAGCAGCTGTTAAAGCACCTGATTTTGGTGATCGTAGAAAACTCATTTTAGAAGACATTGCTACTATGACTGGTGGTCAAGTATTCAGTACTGAAAAAGGTATGAAATTTGATAAGTTTTCTTGGGACTGGTTTGGTAAAGCACGTTTAGTTACTATTACTAAAGACCAAACAACTATTGTTGATGGTAAAGGTGATACAACTAAAATTGAATCACGTATTGAAGAACTTCAAGCCCAAATTGAAAAATCAACTACGCCATACGAAAAAGAAAAACTTCAAGAACGTTTAGCAAAATTTATTGGTGGTGTAGCAATCATTCATGTAGGTGGAAATTCAGAACTCGAAATGAAAGAAACTAAGGATCGAGTTGATGATGCATTACACGCTACAAAAGCCGCTATTGAAGAAGGTATTGTACCTGGTGGTGGTTCAGCACTCTTATATGCTAGAGAAGCTATCACTCAAAATAGAACTGAACTAGATTCAGATATGTATATAGGTAAAAGAATTGTTTACAAGGCATGTGCTTCACCATTTATGAAAATTTTAGCTAACGCAGGTTACTCAGAAGGTGAATGTTATGGATTGATTAACCAAATGGAACAAGAAAGTAATTGGATTGGTTACAATTTGAAAACCGAAACATTTGTAGATATGAAAGAATCAGGCATTATTGATCCAACTAAAGTAACTCGTAATGCTATTGAAAATGCAGCTTCAATTGCTGGTACATTCTTATTAACTGAAGCCGCTATTATTGAAACAAACAAAGACAAAAAAGACAATAACGAAATGGCAGGAATGCCTGGGATGTTCTAAAAAATGAGAGGAGCAATAGATCTTTTAGGGAAAACAATTGAATTCGAAGAAACCCAATATGAAATTACAAATATTAATTTTGTACCTGATTCAAACAGTTTTTATGTTGAATTAGAAAATGGTGAAAGAATATTAAATATGTCCCTAAAAGATCTATCTCCCCATATTAATGAACAAATAAATTTAAAAAATGGCAACGGAAGAAAAAAACGTCTTAATAGCTAAACGAGTACCACCTGGTGACCGCTGGACATTAGTTGGTTATGATGAGGTTCATCCTTCATTAACTGAAACACTAGAAGTATATTTCCAGAAAAATCAAAAACCATGTGATTTTAGGTTAGCACCACTTAAAGGTGAGTTATATATGATCACAACTGAGGAAGTGCAAGCTCCACCACCTAAAAAATTCAATTTATACGGTGACTATTAATTTGGTTTACAAAAAAAGGTTTTATATATTTAAAATAAGTTATGTCTAAAAGGTTACACACAATACTAAATGAAAAGTATCGTCCTGATACTCTAGAAGGATACATTTGTAAGGACGATGTTAAAGTCAAATTCCAGGAATTCATTGACAAACAAGATATTCCACATCTCCTATTTGCTGGTAAACCAGGTGCTGGTAAAACCACAATCGCTAAAATATTAGTTAAAAATATTGATTGTGACTACTTATACATTAACGCCACTGATGAACGATCAATGGATGTTATGAGAGATAAGGTAGGTTCATTTGCCGCTGCTGGTTCATTTAAACCACTCAAAATTGTGATACTAGATGAGGCCACTCACATTCTACAAGCATCACAAGTGGTACTGTTGAACATGATGGAAACATATAGTTTGACAACTCGCTTCATTTTAACTGGTAACTACCCAGAGCGACTTATTGAACCACTTAGAAGCCGATGTCAGGAATTTGATCTATCACCTCCAACTAAAAAAGTAGTAGCACAACATATCAGCGCTATTCTAGATAAAGAAGAAATCGAATATGAAGTACAGGATCTAGTTACTATTGTAAATAAGTTCTATCCTGACTTTAGAAAAATCATTAACAACTGTCAAAAATATACTGTTGATAGTAAGTTAGTACTCGATAACTCAGTAAACACATCTGATGACTATAAAGAAAAAGTATTAGATGAATTAAAAAAACCGTCAAATAAATCATTTAACAACATTAGACAACTTATTGCAAATTCTGATGTAGATGAATTTGATGATTTATATAGGTTTTTATATGATAAATTAGACGAATATTCTAAAGGAAATGAAGGTCTAATCATATGTTACCTTGAAGAATATATGTACCACGCAACATTTAGACTTGATAAGGAAATAAATGTTATGGCATGTATAAGTAAGATTTTAGAAACAGTAAACACTAAAAAAGTAATATAATGCAAGATCAAATGAAGATGCAAGTAGACATCACCCAATCTACTCCTATCAAATCTGAAAACGGAAACCAAGTATTTCAAGAAGCAGTTATACTTCGTAAAATTAGTAAATTTTTAACAGGTACATCTGAGGATGCTGTAGTACCAATTCCAGTATTTGTTGATGTAAAAACAGGTAAAATTTTAATTGAGATGCTTCCTAAGGAACTTCGCGCTGAATATGAAGAATACAACAAAACAGTTTAATATATTTGATTTCATTAAGGCTATTATTGACACTAAGCCTGAGTGGAACTCATTTACTCCTGATCAACAAAAACAGTTTAACAACTACATGATCAACAAATTTCTAAGTATGAATCCTAAATACATTGAAATTGTTAATTATGTACAAGGTTTGAATATTAAGGAGAGTAGGCGTTTATATGAAGTGTATCGGTTTATGATTCCACAATCAAAGAACACTTACTCACCTTATATCAAATCCAATACTAAAAAATCCTCACCTGAATTAGCTAAATATGTAGCAGAACATTTTGAATGTTCAACTAAAGAAGCTGAAGAATATATTCAACTTATGGATGTAGAATGGGTTAAAGGTATTTTGGTTGGTAAAGGAATTGATGAAAAAGAAATTAAAAAACTAGTTAAATGAGTAAAGTACAATACACTAACTACACTCCAGACTCAATTGTTCAAACAGTTATTGAAAATTTTGTTAAGCGAGCTGAAATGGGTGAGAAAAAGTATGGCGTCACTTTAGATCGAGAGGATCTAACAATTGAAGACTTTATTGAACATGCTCTTCAAGAACACATGGACGCTATCCTTTATCTTCAGAAAGTAAAAACAATGCTTGAAAAACAAAAGAATGGGTAAAGTACCTGCTATAGTAAAGCAAATCCAAAATTTCAAACCTCAAGAAATCAATTATGCATTTCATAAAACGATTTCTTACTCACAACTATCTATGTACTTGTCTTGTCCTAAAAAGTGGGCTTTACAATATAGGGATGGACATAAGGTGCCTAGCTTCTCTATCAACATGACTTTTGGTACTGCACTTCATGAAACATTACAAAACTACTTACATGTAATGTATAATGAAAGTGGAGTAGCAGCTGATCGAATCAATATAGAAGAACATTTTGAAGACCGGTTTAGAGAAACTTATGCTAAAGGATATAAGGACAATAAAAGTATCCACTTTAGCAGTCCTGAGGAAATGAGGGAATTTTATGATGATGGAATTGCTATACTAGAATTTGTTAAAAAGAAACGAGGCGAGTATTTTAGTGTTAGAGGATGGCATTTAGTAGGAGTGGAAATACCTATTGTTATAGCACCTGATAAACGCTATAACAACGTTTTATACAACGGATTTATTGACCTTGTATTATATAATGAAAACACAAACGAGTTTTTTATTTACGATATTAAAACAAGTACTCGTGGGTGGGGTGATAAGGAAAAGAAAGACGAAATCAAACAATTTCAAGTTCTACTATACAAGCAGTTCTTTAGTGAACAGTTTGGTGTTCCTGAAGATAGTATTAATGTGGAATTCTTTATCCTAAAACGTAAAGTGTGGGAACAAAGTGAGTTTCCTCAAAAACGTATTCAGCAATTTGCTCCCGCTGCTGGTAAGATCAAGATGAAAAAAGCTAAAGAAGCATTAGCTAAATTTATTGAGGAGGTGTTTAATATGGATGGAACATTCAAAACTACTAATCACCAAGCACAACCAGACAAACATACTTGCAAATACTGCCCATATAAGGATAAGAAGGATTTATGTAGTGAGGCATCTTCTTGATATACATATATATTTATATACAAATATAGTGTTATGGAAAATAAAGAACAACTCACGTCTGTTAAGGTTGACAAAGATCTCTTTGATACATTTAAATTAGAATGTGTAAAAAGAAAATTTAGTTTAAATAAGCTTGTAAATCGAGCAATGGATTTATACCTTAATTCAGAAGAATTTAGAAAACAAGTTACTAATCACAATAAATAAGTTATTTATGAATTCAAGTTTTGCTTACTTACCTCCAAACGAGAGGAAGAAAATCTTACTAATTTGCGATGATATTAGAGTACATTCAGGAGTAGCAACAGTTGCTCGTGAAATCGTTCTTAACACCGCTCAGCACTTTAATTGGATACAAATTGCAGGTGCAATTAATCACCCAGACAAAGGAAAAAAATTAGATTTATCACCTGATACTAATGCCAATACTGGCTTAACAGATTCCTCTGTCATGATGTATCCAGTAGATGGTTATGGTGATCCAAATTTAGTACGCCAATTGATTAAAATTGAAAAACCAGATGCTATATTTTTGATTACTGATCCAAGATATTTTATGTGGTTGTTTCAAATTGAAAATGAAATTCGTAAAAAAGTTCCTATTGTATATTTGAACATTTGGGATGACTACCCAGCACCAATGTACAATAGACCATTTTATGAGGCATGTGATGCATTGTTAGGAATTTCTAAACAAACAGTTAACATCAATAAGTTGGTATTGGGAGATAAAGCTAAAAAGAAACTTATTCAATATGTACCTCATGGTTTGAATCACGACTTATTTAAACCAATTACTAAAGAGTCACCTGAATACCCTGAGTTTGAAAAATACAAACAGCAGGTATTTAAAGGAAAAGAATATGACTTTGTATTGTTCTTTAACTCAAGAAATATTCGTCGTAAACAAATCCCAGACACACTTTTAGCTTATAAGTACTTTGTAGATACATTATCTGAAGAACAAGCAAAACGTTGTGCCTTCTTACTCCATACAGACATTGTTGACGACAATGGAACAGATTTGGCAGCAGTAAAAGAATACTTCTTTGATGATGAAAAGTACAATATCATTTTTGTACCTGAAAAACTTCATCCAAATCAAATGAATATGTTATACAACATGACTGATGCTCAGATTTTGTTAACAAGTAATGAGGGATGGGGATTAGCATTAACTGAAGCAATGTTGGTAGGAAATCCAATTATCGCTAATGTAACTGGTGGAATGCAAGATCAAATGCGTTTTGTTAAGGATGGTAAATGGGTTGATTTTGACGCTGAGTTTCCTTCAAACCATACAGGCACACTTAAAGAACATGGTGAGTGGGCATATCCAGTTTATCCATCAAACCGTTCAATTCAAGGTTCTCCTGTCACACCTTACATTTGGGATGATAGATGTAATGCTGAAGATGCTGCTGAACAGATTAAAGCCGTTTATGCTTTGAGTAAACAAGAACGTAAATCAAAAGGTTTGAAAGGTAGAGAATGGGCTTTGAGTGATGAAGCAGGATTCACAGCTGAAAAAATGGGTAAGAAAGTTATAGAAACTTTAGATACTCTATTTAAAACTTGGAAACCTAGAGAAAAATTCGAATTATTAGATACAAAGAATGTTGAAAAACGAGTTCTAAATCATAAATTGTTATATTAATATGAGCAAAAACACTTGCGTTATTTACGCACCAGTAGATACTTTATCAGGTTATGGAGCTAGAGCTCGTGATACAGTAAAATCAATTATTGAATTGAAAAAAGATGAATGGGATATTAAAATTATCTCATGTGGGTGGGGAAATACACCTGTAGGTTTTATTGAAGAAAATCCTGAATGGCATTTCTTGAACCCATATATTTTACCTACACCTCAACTACCTGCTCAACCAGATATTTTTATGTGGATCACTATTCCAACTGAATTCCAAAAAGTAGGAAAATACAATATTGGTATTACAGCAGGTTTGGAAACAGACATTGTACCTGGTGATTGGGTTGAAGGAGTAAATAGAATGGATTTAGTACTTGTTTCTTCTGAACATTCTAAAAAAGCATTCCTTGAATCTAAATACCAGAGAGTCAATAACCAGACTAAACAAGTTGAAGGTGTTATTGAAGTAACAACTCCTATTGAAGTTATATTTGAAGGATTTGATACTAACATTTATAAACACTTAGACAAACCAAATAAGGAAATTGGAGCATTAAATACCATTCCTGAAGATTTCTGTTATCTGTTTGTAGGCCACTGGCTACAAGGTGATTTAGGAGAAGATCGTAAAAACGTAGGTATGTTAATTAAAGCGTTTTTTGAGGTTTTTAAAGGCAAGAAAAACAAGCCTGCCTTAGTATTAAAAACATCTATTGTAGGTCCATCTTATATGGATCGTGATGAAATTCTAAAGCGCATTCAACAAATCAGAAATACTGTTAATTCAAAAGATTTACCAAACATTTATTTGTTACATGGTGAATTTACAGATGAGGAAATGAATGAAATCTATAATCATCCAAAAGTGAAAGCAATGGTATCACTTACCAAAGGTGAAGGGTTTGGTCGTCCATTACTTGAATTTACTCAAAGTAAAAAACCAATTCTCACTACTAATTGGAGTGGACATATTGATTTCTTAAACACTGGATTTACAACTTTAATTCCAGGTATATTAACAAATGTACATCAGAGTGCTGCTAATCAGTGGTTAATGAAAGAAGCCAAATGGTTCTCACCTGATACAGGTAGAGTAGGACATTATTTAAAAGATATGTTTGAAAACTATAAAGAATATATTGATGGAGGAAAACGCCAAGCATATCATTCAAAACAAAACTTTACATTTGAAAAAATGACTGAGAAAATAGCTGAATACTTAAAACGTATTCCTGAGTTTCCTAAACAAGTACAACTTAAACTACCCTCTCTTAAACGTATCGAGCTTCCCAAATTGAGTAAAGTTGAATCCCAAAATGGGTAAAATTCAAAATTTCCATATATTTATAATAAAACAAATATATGGAAAAATTTTATGTATATAAATTATCTATAAATGGTGTTCCCTTTTATATAGGAAAAGGTAAAAGAACAGAAACATATAATAGAACAGAATATCATTTAAAATATTGGGAACATAACTGTAATAAAAAACTTAAAAATAAAATAAATAAATTAAAAGGAATATTTGATATAGATATTTTGTTTGAATCTCAAAATGAGCAAGAATGTTTAGATTTAGAAGTAAAATTAATTAAAGAAATAGGTCGAGAAAACCTATGTAACTTGACTGATGGTGGAGAAGGAGTTTCAGGTTTCCATCATTCCGAAGAAGCTAAACAAAAAATATCTATTTGGAGAAAAGGAAAATCTTTAAGTAAAGAAACATGTCAAAAAATAACTAAAAATAAAATAGGGAATGCATACAAATTAAAAAATATTCCTGAAGGTAAAATAGAAGAAATGTATAAAACAAAAAATATACAAGAAATATCAGATGAATTAAATTTAGCCTTTGCTACTGTTAAAAATTATCTTGTAGAAAATAATTTATACATTTATCATAAGAATAGAAAATCAATAAGTGAAGAAACTAAAATTAAAAAATCAAAATCGATGAAGGGTAAAAATTCCCGTCCTGTTTATCAATATGATTTAAATAATAATAAAATAAACGAATTTACAAATATGACCGAAGCATGTTTAAGCCTAAACAAACCAGGAAGAGTAGGAGATATAACCGCTGCTTGTCAAGGTAAACAAAAAACAGCATTTGGCTACATTTGGAAATATAAAAACTAAAAATATGAATGAACAATTAATTATTTGTGATCACTGTGGAAGTGATTGTTGTTACGTACAAGAAAACAGTCCTGAAATCAAAACATATTCTTGTTTTGGATGTGGATACACTACAAACTCCCTAATGAAAGAAGGTGAGGAATTTTATAATCAACAAGTAGAAGTACTACCTGAACTTTACAAAGACGTAATGTTTAAGGATGAAGAAGGTAAATGTTGGTTCCCAACAACCATAAATGTTCCTCAACAAGGTATGGTATTTTTTAATGGTACTACTAAAGAAAATGCTAAATGGGCAGCTGTAAAAGCAGTACCTGTACTTGAAGAAGAAAAAGAAAAATACAAAAATAAGAAAGGCGAATACTACTCTCATAGAATGGATATGACCACAATGGTAGGATTTGAGTTAAAGGAGTTTATGGAAGCTTTATCTTACATTGGCATTCTACCAGAATAATCTTATATTTAAGATATATGAAAATTAGTTACGCAATCACAGTCTATAATGAATTAGATGAAATCATTCGTTTACTTGACTTTTTAAAAAGTACAAAACGAGCAGAGGATGAGATTGTAGTACTATTTGATGATAAAGGACCAGATCTAGTTTGGAACTATCTTCAAACCCAAGACCAATTTATCACTCTTCATCCTGCAAACTTTAAAAACAACTTTGCAGATTGGAAAAATAAATTAGGCAAACTATGCTCAGGCGATTACATCTTCCAGATTGATGCTGATGAAATTCCTCATGAAGATTTAATTAAACTTTTACCTACAATGTTAGAGGAAAATTCAAACATTGATATGTTTTTAGTACCACGTGTTAACACAGTTCAAGGTATAACTCAAGAACATATCCAAAAATGGGGATGGAAAGTAAATAGTGATGGGTGGGTTAATTTTCCTGATTATCAAACTCGCATCTACAAAAACAACTCAGAAATTAAATGGGTAGGAAATGTTCATGAAAGAATAACTGGTACTAAAACATTTTCACCTTTGCCTGCTGAGGAGTGGTGGAGTTTATATCATCCAAAGACAATTGAGAGACAAGAAAAACAAAATAATTATTATAATACTTTATGATAGAGATTATAAACTTTAAAAATAAAATTTATCCAAAATTTCAATCTGAAGGAAACGCTGCCCAATTTGCTATTCCATACGCTAAACATGTTTGTAAAGGAAAAGGGGTAGATGTAGGATGTAATCGAATAGAATGGTCATTTCCAAATTCAATTCCTATAGATCCTAATATTAATCCCCAATATGATGCTTTAAATTTTCCTCCTGAAGCTTATGAATTAGATTATATATTTAGTTCTCATTGTTTAGAACATCTATATGATTGGGTTAAAGTTTTAGATTATTGGACTTATAAACTAAAATCTGGTGGTACTTTATTTCTTTACTTACCAGATTACTCTCAAGAATATTGGAGACCTTGGAATAATAGAAAACATTTAAATATATTCACCCCAGAAATCATTGTTGATTATATGAAAGATAATGGATACAAGAATATTTTTAAATCAGAAGTTGATTTGAATAACGCGTTTATGATAATGGGAGAAAAAATATGAAATATCTCATAACAGGACATACTGGGTTTATAGGTAAATCTTTATTAGAACGATTAGAAGGAAATAAATTTTTATTAATTGGAAGAGAATGGCAAACTGATAATGATTTACCTTTAAAGATACATACATTTAACCCTGATTACATCATACATTGCGCTGCAGAAATTAAAGATTCATCTAAAACTTTTTCATCAAATGTACTAATGACTAATTGGTTATTAGAAAATACATTAGACATAAATTATAAAGCATTCATTAATATTGGTTCTTCTTCAGAATATGGTAAAACTGATATACCTATGACTGAAAAAGAATTATTAAAACCTAGAACAATGTATGAAGCTACTAAAGGAGCATCTACATTATTATGTCAAGGATATGCTAATGAATATGATAAACCTATTGCTACTGTAAGACCTTTTAGTGTTTATGGTATTAATGAACCTGAAAAAAGATTAATTCCTACTTTATTTAGAAATTTTAAAAATAATATTGTTTCACAAATAAGTTTAGGAGTTCATGATTTTATTTATATAAATGATTTTATAGACGGAATTTTATCCGTACTATACTCTGAACCAGAATTAATAAAAGGAGATATAGTACATTTTGGATCTGGGAAACAATACTCAAATTTAGAAGTTTTTAATATAATTAAAAATATTTTTAAATCTAATTTGGAATATAAAAAGATAGATAATATATTTAATAAGTATGATACTTTAAATTGGGTAGCCGATATAACTTATGCTAAATCAAAATATAAATTTAATCCTAAATATACTTTAGAAACCGGTTTAAAAGAAATATATGAAAGAAAATATAAATAAATTAAATGAAAGAATACTAGAAATAAGTATTAAACATAAATTATCTCATTTGGGAAGTTGTTTTACTGCTTTGCCTATAATTTATGAAATGTATTCTAAAAAAAGACCTGAAGATAAATTTGTGCTATCTAATGGACATGCTGGGCTAGCATTATATGTAGTATTAGAACATTTTTATGGAGTTGATGCTGAGTATTTGCTTGAAACCTATGGAATCCATCCTGAAAGAGATTTAGAAAATTTCATAGATGTTTCTACAGGTAGTTTAGGTTTAGGAATAACAATAGCAACAGGAATGGCTTTAGCTAATCCTAATATAAAAATATATTGTATAATTTCTGATGGAGAAAGTGCTGAAGGAAGTATTTGGGAAGCATTAAGATTTATTGATGAAAATCAAATTAAAAATATTGAAATACATGCTAATATAAACGGATGGGCTGCTTATAAACCTGTTGATTCAGATAAATTATCTCAACGATTAAAGTTATTTTTACCTGAAATTAATATACATTATACAGATGTAAATAAAATCATTCAATTTGAAACCTCATTAGCAGCTCACTATACTATGGCTAATAATAATATGAAAATAAAATAAAAATGGAAACAAGACAAGAAAAACTTATTGATGGAAGTACGTATACTATTGAGTTAAATACTCAAGAACTGATAAATCATTTTAATAATCCTGTTAATTGTACCAAAGAAATTCTCCACCAATTTAATGAATTATCCTGGTACTCAGAATACTTAACTTCTGATGATAAAATTATTTTAGATTTAGGAGGAAATGTAGGTTTATTTGCTTTACATGTCACACCATGGGCTGAAAAAATTATAACAGTTGAACCTACTCCTAGTCACATGGAATTAAATAAATATATAACAGCTAAATTTTCTAATGTTACTCATTTACAAGCTGCTATATCTGATAAAACAGGACAAATACCATTTTTTACTTTTGGATCAAATACTACAATGAATTCTCTAATTAATAGAGGCGGCGATTATTTTATGGCAGATAGTATTACAATTCCAGATTTAATTGAAAAATTTAAACTAAAACGCGTAGATTTTATTAAATTAGATATTGAAGGTTCGGAAACTATTGCACTCAATGAAGATGTTATTAAATATATGTCCGATAAAGTTTCTAAAATTTTAATAGAGTTTCACGAAGTTAACGGAATTGGATATACAGAACAACGAACTATATATGAGTCAATTTTTGTAAAATATGGTTATAAGCCTACTCACTTTGGACCAGATGGACTATATTGTTTTAAACAAATTAAAAAATAAACATGAAAACAGTATTTTATATTATAATAGGTGATTCACATTACCATGGATGTCGCACAGATGAATTTATTAAATCATTCAAAACCTTTCATCCAGATGTTGATTTAGTAGTCTTCGGTCAAAAAGAAATTAATGAAACCTTTGCTTTAAATTCAAAACTTAACTTTTATAATTCAAAACCAACTTTTGCTAAAAAATTATATAATGATTATGATTTAGTAGTAAATATTGATGCGGATCATTTAATTTTTAATAGAATGGATGAGATATTAATAGGTGATTATGATGTTGCTATACCTACTAATTTTAATAATTGGTTAAATTCTGGAATTGGAACTAACACATTCGCAAATACATGTGGTGTGTTTTCATCAAATGTCCTTATACCATATGAAAAATACATCCAAGGAGGATTAATAGCAAGTACATCTAAATTATTTTGGGATCAATATGAATATGCTAGCCTAAACTACTCAGATTTATTTGGTAATAAAGAAAATGATATACTTAATTTGTTATGCCATATGCTTCCTTATAAAGTAAAAGTATTAGAAGGACATTTTGAATATACCCATCCTGATTTTAATTGTTATTATGGGTGTGCTTCTTTAGGTAGAGAAAATCAAATAGTAGTTAATAATAATCAACTAGAATTAGATGGAAAACCTGTAAAAGCATATCATTTTGCTAGAGGTGGTGTTAATAAACCACATCCAAATGAATTATTTTCACAAGAAGTTGTTAATTTTATATATAATAATATAGTAACATGAGAAAAACATTTGTAAATTATTTAGAATCAAAAATAGAACAAGATTCTTCTATCTTACTAATTACTGCGGATTTAGGATATGGATTATTTGATAATATAAAAGAAAAATATCCTAATAATTTTATTAATTGTGGAGCATCCGAACAATTAATGATGGGGTTATGTATTGGTGCTGCTTATGAAGGTAAAAAACCGATAGCATATTCTATTACACCTTTTCTATTATATAGACCTTTTGAATTAATTCGAAACTATATTAATAAAGAAAAATTAAATATTAAATTAATAGGATCAGGTAGAGATAAGGATTACTCACATGATGGTTTTAGTCATTGGGCTGAAGATGATAAAGATATTATTCTAAATTCATTTAAAAACATTAAATCATACTGGCCAGAAATGAATAATATTAATCAAACATTAGATGAGGTATTTAGTAATGATAGTCCTTGTTATGTAAATTTAAAACGATAATGAAAGTAGCATTTTGTACACATGTTTCAGATAATTGGTATTATTCAGTTGGTGCTCATAAATTAGTAAAATCATCTCAATATTTTCACCCAGAAATTGACTTTTATTGTTTTGGAGATAAACAATTAACTGAATTATTTCAAATACATCCTAATATAAATTGGAATACAGTTCATCCTTTTGTTACTGCTCAATTAATTGAACAATATAATATGGTAGTTCATTTTGATGCTGATTCAATGATTGTAGGAAAATTAGATGAGTTATTAGATGAATCTAATTTAGAATTTGATATTATTGGAGTAAGAAATAATAATGATTATAATAAAGCCGGTAAAGATAATTATATAACTAACCCAGGACAAGAACCACAAACTTATATTAATGCTGGTTTAGTAGCTATCACTAATAAAAATGTTATAGAAGAATGGATGAATAAAAATATAGAATATGGTAATCAAATGCCTTTCCAAGAACAAACAGTTCTAAATCATATATCTTTAAATTGGAAAACTAAAATAATTGACCCTATAAATTCAGATGTTTATTATGGAATTTCTAACTTATATGGTTATAACACTCATTGGGATAGCTGGAAAGAAATCCAATTGATAAATGATGAATTAATATTGAATAATAAAAAAGTTAAAATTCTTCATCATGGAGGAGGACACGGAGCTAAAAAATTAGATTTTGATTTATTTAATGATGAAGTTAAATTAAGATTGAACACTATTTATGAAAGTAATAATTAATCAACCTTTTGGAGTTGGAGATATATTATTTTTAAGTCCATTAGTAGAACACATAGACGCTGAGGAGATAATTTGGCCTGTTGTAGATCATTATTATTGGATTAAAGATTATATAATATTTTCTAATTTACAGTTTATAAAACAATCTGAGTTTGATAAAAAATTATATTTAGAGTATAATGAAGTTCCATTTCAATATGCTCATGCTTTAGTCCCACAAGCTAAAGATTGTATGGAAGCCAAATATCTATTATTAGGTGCTGACCCTGAATTGTGGAGAACTTTAGATTTTAATAGAAACCTAGAAAAAGAAACCCAACTAAAACACCACCTCGGCTTAACCTTAAATGATGAATTTATATTCATTAACAACCATTTTGCCGGACCAGAATTTAATTATAAAATAGATATTAATCTTGAAACAGATTTAAAGATAATTCATCAAGAATATGTAGAGGGTTTTACTTTATTAGATTGGTGTGGGGTATTAGAACAAGCTAAAGAAATTCATACTGTTTCTACTTCTTTATTTTTTGTTATAGAAGCTTTGAAATTACAAAATACTCCATTACATTTATATCCAAGAAAACCATTAGATAAAGATTTATCTCCTATAAAAACATTGATCAATAATAAATGGATTTGCCATGAGTAAAATAAAAGTTTTTTTAAGACATTGGAATGGAGCAACCCAAAGAAAACAAAATGTCAGACCAGAGTGGTTTTCATATGAAAAATGTTATCGTTCTATTAAAAACTCAAATGTAGATTTAACTATATTACTTGACGGAATAAAAGAAAATCATCATTTTCAGTTTGATAATAACGACAAAATAATTGAATTCCAAGGAGGAAGTGATCCTTCTAGTTTTTTATTTTGCTTAAAAACTATTGAATCATCTAATTTAAATGATGAAGATATAATATATATCATTGAAGATGATTACTTACATAAACCAGGATGGGAAAACATATTAGAGGAAGCCTTTAATTCATTTGATGTGGATTATATAACATTATATGATCATCCTGACAAGTATTTTCTTCAAATTTATGATGATTTACAATCAAAGATCCTCCATACCAAATCAGTTCACTGGAGAACTACTCCTTCTACTTGTAATACTTACGCAGGAAAATGGAAAACTTTTAAAAATCACTGGAATACTCACATAAAATATTGCCTCCCAGAAAATACTCATGATGGATATGATCATACTAAATTTTTAGATCTTTGGAGTCAAGGATCAAATCTTATATCTTGTATCCCGGGATATTCAACTCACTGCGAATTACCATTTCTATCACCTATAACAGATTGGAGTAAAATATGATCTCAGTAATCATCCCCACCTACAAAAGCCCAGACATGCTAGACTTATGTCTGCGTTCTTGTATTAAAGGTCAAACTCAAGAAAACCAAATCATAGTAGTTGTAGATGGTTTTTATGAGTTAAATAAGGAAGTATTGGAAAAATACTCTAAATCAATTGATATACTGAATTTAGAACAAAATGTAGGTCTATGTCGAGGTACTAATTTAGGCGTTTATAATGCAAAGTATGAGAAGATTTTAATTGTGAATGATGATAATGTGTTTCCTGCTGGATGGGACAAACATCTACTTGAATCATACCAATCTAACTCAGTTATTTCTCCTAACCAAATAGAACCTAGGCCTAGTATGTTTTCTCAATTTATAATTAGAGACTTAGGAACTAGCCCTGAGAACTTTGATTTAGAATATTTTTGGACAGTTGAAGGAGATGAATTATTTGGCCCAATTGAGGTTGACACTGGTTCAACACTCCCTATCTTTATGTCTAAAATAGATTTTTTAAAAGTAGGTGGATGGGATGAAAACTACGAGCAAGGAATGGTTGCTGATTGGGATTTTTTTCTTAAATGTCAATTATCAGGAATGAATATGCTTAGAACATATAGATGTCACTTCTACCACTTTGCCTCAGTTTCAGTTAATGGAGAAAAAAGAAAACAAGCAGAAATTCAAGGACATGAGTACGCCAAGTATAAATGGGGTTCTCACATCCAACACAACCCTACAAATAACTTAAAGTTTTTAGCTTAAGTTAGGCTTACAAAATATTTATAGATATATTTAAAAAAGAAAGATATGTTAAAATTTAAGCCTTATTTTTATCACTCAAAAAATGATTCAAAACAAGAACCAATTGACAAAATTATAGCTTTAAGTTATCAAGATGCACTCCAATATTTTTCAGAAAGAAAACAAATGGATGAGTACACATTTTTAAACCTTTACACTCTAGTAGAAGATGGATCTAAATAATTTTGGAAAAAACTTACAATTCAACAGGCGAGGTGTTCCATCTCAACCTATTGAAGAACTCACAGATAAGGAAATGTTTGTCCGAATTGTAGAACGTTTAGATAAATGTTGGGATGATTCAAATGGATTATATGAAAAATTCAAAATATCTATTCTAGAATATGAAGAAGGATATTACCAGGTCATAGAAGATTTATTGGTTCTTCAATATGGACCTTGGAAAACAGAACTTATACTATGGTACATTTTTGGAAGATTTGATGCTGAAGGAAATATGTATCCATTAACTGTACAAGTTACAGGTAAAGAAGAGGAAGAAGTATTTTTAAAAACACCTAACCAACTGTGGAATTTTTTAGATAGATTAGAAAAACAAAAACGTAAAGACGAAGAATCAAATAAATAAAAGTTATGAAAAAATGTATAATTTGTGGTGAGGAAATCCACCCAAAACGTTTAGAAATTTTACCAAACACTCTTAAATGTGTTGCTTGTTCTAATACAAGTAGAAAAGCAGGCATTACTGTGATGAAAGGTGAAGGTGATCACACCTACACAGAAACCATTATTATGGAACGAGATGAGTTTCTAAAGTATCAAGAAGCAGAACTTAAGGCTCGAGGTAAAAGACCAGACGAAGATCCACATCCAGAAGATTTCTTTGTAGAAAATACAATAGCAGATGATACTGAATATGAGGAAAATGAATGGGGAGATGGAGAAGATGTTCTTTGGGATAATACATTACTTGATGGATTAGAAGATGAAGAAACTTTATCTGATGAAACTGAATAGATATGCCTAAAGCAAAACCATTAACTAAAGAACAAATTTTAATGGCAATGCGGAATACCAAATCTAATAAAGCCGCTGCCCGATTTCTTAATTGTTCATACATCCATTACAAAATGTGGGCCAAACGCTACAATGAGTTTGAAGGCGGAAGAACACTTTGGGAGATACATCTAAATCCAGCCGGTAAAGGTATTCCAAAATATGGAGCTGGTAATGAAAAGATGACCGCTAAACAAAAGTTCAAGATACTTGATGTTGTTGAGGGTCGAGTTTCACATCGCCACTTCAAACCTGACTTTATCAAGGCCAAAATGATTGAGGAAGGTATATTAAAGGAGGAATGTGAAATGTGTGGTTTTCATGAGCGTAGAGTAAATGATTATAAGGTGCCTCTAATCCTAAACTTTAAGGATAACAATCCAAATCACTACAATTTAGGAAATATTAGATTCTTATGTTACAACTGCTATTTTCTTTTTCAAGGAGATATTTTTAATAAACAAGACATTAAACAACTAGAAACGCATAACCCAACTTTTGGAACTAGTGAAGCAATCGATTTCCAACTTGATGAATATCAACTAGAACAACTAGAAAAACTAGGTTTATATCAACCTCCTAAATCTGAAGACGATGGATCTGAATTTATATCAAGATTATAGGGTTTTGTTATTTTTTCAATCTAGGACCATATTTATAATAAAATGATAGGTATCTATAAAATTACAAATCCAAAAGGAAAAATATATATTGGACAATCGGTTAATATTGAAGAACGAAAAAACCAATATAAATATTTAAGTAAATATTCTTTAGGAAGAAAAATATTTAATTCAATTAAAAAATATGGTTTTGAAAACCACATATTTGAGATATTAGAAGAATGTTCTCTTGAACAATTAGATGAGAGAGAAATATATTGGGGAATATATTTTAACGTATTAAAAAATGGATTAAATTTAAAATTAGGAGACGGAAGAGGAATATGTAGTGAAGAAACTAAACAGCTAATGAGCATCTCAGCCAAAAATATTATGAATGAAGAACATAAGAAAAAATTAAGTATAGCCAAATTAGGGAAACCTAGATCTGAAGAAGCAAAACTAGCACTTAGAGTACCTAAAAAATCTAAAGAAAATTATAAAAATATAGGTAAATGGACTAAATATTCAACTTGTATTCTTCAATATGATTTAAAAGGAAATTTTATCAAAGAATGGTCAAGTATAAAAGAAGCAGAAACGTTTTACCATCCTAAAAAAATAGAAAAAAATAATATTTGTAGTTGTTGTTTAGGTAAACAAAAAACAGCTTACGGCTATATTTGGAAATATAAGATATAAAACATGAATATAACATTCTTTACAGGAGCAGGAATGTCTGAGGAGAGTGGAATCCCTACTTTCAGAACAGGAGAAAATTCTATTTGGAATCAATACGACCCAGACATATATTGTAATATTAGATCATGGCCTCAGCATAAAGAAAAAATGCTCGAGTTTATGAATATGTTGAGGAGAAATGTTTTAGATTGTTCTCCAAATCAAGGACATTTTTTAATTGCTGAACTAGAGAAAAAACATAATGTGAATATTGTAACCACAAATGTAGATGATTTACATGAAAGAGCAGGTTCTACAAATGTAATTCATATGCATGGAAATATTCTAGAAAATTGTGATTTAAATAAACGTCATATTAATTACTCTACTCAAGATATTAAATTAGGAGATACCCATCCTAAATCGGGAGAACAGTTAAGACACAATATTGTGATGTTTGGTGAAATGCCTTATTATATTAAAGAGGCTAAAACTGCTATTAATAAAGCAGATATTTTGGTAGTTGTAGGAACTTCACTAAATGTCTACCCAGCCGCAGGATTAGTATTATACTCATCAGTTGAAAAGAAATATTATATAGATCCGAGCGGTTTGGAAATTGAAGGATATGAAACCATTAGTAAAAAAGCTTCCGAAGGATTAGAATTTTTAAAATATTTATAATAAAATGAAACTTAAGAAAATATTAAAAAATGTAATTATTGAAAATCTCCAAAAAAGAGACGATGATGTAATTATATCTGAAGAAGTTTCATTATTCCAAGAATTAGCAGATCCTAATTTTTCATATAAGTATAAAGAAACAAATCCAAATGAATGGGAATTTAATGATAAGTATGGGAATGTTTTGGGTGTTAAATTTATTCCTCAAAATAAGTATTTTGAAGCTTATTATTTAATGAAAGATATTAATGGAAAAACAGTCCAAGTATTTGATTATGATACTAATAAAGAATATTTAGATCCAACATCGTTTCAAGGAGGAACAGATCAACATCGGTCTGATACAATATGTAAAATATTAAGGGATGAAGTAATACCTAAATATTTGATGAATTCAAAACCATCAATTGTTAAACTTCATCCTTTAAACGATTATAGATACAAAATATTTCTAAAATGTGCTGATGTATGTAAAGAAAAATATCCTAATATTAATATTAAACCCTTAGGAAAAGAAATACATCTAATTAATATATGAAACATAAAAAGCACGATAAAATAGTTAAGGATTACGACAGTCAAAAGTCTGACCATTTGGAGAAACTTGCTACCAAAATGCTTAAGAATGATGAACGTAACCAAAAACTTAAAGAAAAAAACATTAGTACTAACTTCCTAAAACTGTTCTAATATGAAACCTAAAGAAATTACTGTAAACACAATTGAAGAATTTCAAAACCTAGTATCAAATAAGGATATTAGTATAGCTAAGGCGGTTATAGAATCGATTATAAGAAACATAAAAACACGTAAAAAACACATCCATATACTTTCAGTACAAGTTATGGAAGAAAACACAGTGTTTGATATAACGTTGGAAAAACAGCACTTCAAATCCACTTTAGAGGAAAATTTAAAGCATTTTGAGGATAAGGAAATGTATGAGGAATGCTCTAAAATACATGATGCTATTGCTAAGTTGTAGAAAAAGTTGATATGTATTATAAACATATCAACCTAAAATGGCAAAAGCAAAAGTTAAAGAAAACACATCTAAGTTTTTAGACAAACCAAAACAAAAACGCCCTGGCGTTCATAGTAAAAAGAAAACTAGCCAATTAAAGTCTAGCAAGAACTATAAAAAACTCTATCGGGGTCAAGGAAAATAAAAATGGCATTACAAGTAACAGGTAATTTAAAATGTGGATTAGCGTATTATATAAATCCACAACTCCAATTAGATCCACAACTAGTATATAGAGGAGGTCTAAATGTAATTACTACAGTGAATGTAGACAATGGTACAGGAACATATGTGCCTGTTTGCCCTTTATATTTTTCACCTTCAACTAATGAATTAGTTTACCCAACACCATTAACAGATCCATATTCGGATTTGATTTATGCCTTGGAAACATATATTATTGATCAATTACAACCAGAAAATCCTGATTGTACATTCACACGATTCTAAATGAAAAAATCAGAACTTAGACAACTCATCAAAGAAGAAATCTCTAAAGTATTAAATGAACTTAAACCTTGGAGAAACCCAGAAAATCCATACTATGTATTAGGATTTGAAATTGGACCTAACGCTCAAGAAGGTATTGACCCTAACGGTCCAGAGGCTAAATATGTTATGCGTAAGGCAAAAGGTAACTATGTTGTACAAAAAATGGCCCAAGATGAAAATCTAATTCAGTTCACTCGAGGATATGTAGACTCAATATCAGATAGTCGTATTAATTATAATGGTGTGAATTCAATTATAACTGTACTAACCAAATTAGCAGCTGATGGATGGCCTAAACCTGGATATACATTAGGTGCTGATTTAACCATTCCAAAACCAGAATATGATTATAGAGAAAAAAGATATAAACAAAGAGGATCATTCTAAATGAAAAAATCTGAACTCAAACAACTCATTAAAGAGGAAATATTAGCTGAAGCTAAAAAAGACAAATCAGGTTTACCATTTGCCTTAGCAGCCAATATTGAAAAATATGGAACACCACGCACCCCTAAAGGCGCTAAACCAGTTGACTTTACTAAAAAGCAAGAAAAAAAGGTAAAGAAAACAGCCGAGAAACTTAAAAAGTCTATTAAAGAAGACTTAGGTAACTATATGTTCTTCCAAAACCTCAAATCAATCAAACAAATGGTTGATGATTTGCTTAAATTGGATGAGAAAATGGTTGATGGTATTTTAGCAAGTGGGCATGACTGGGCTAACGATCACATCGCTACTTCAAAAGATGATGTAGAAGAAGTACACAACTTCCTAATGACCAAGAAAGTGGTAGGCCCAGTAGGAATGGATGAGAAAATAGACCCAGTAGGCCAAGAAGATGAGGATGTGAACAATGATGGTAAAGTAGATAAAACTGATAAATATCTCCTAAACCGACGAAAAGCCATAAGTAAGGCATCTAAAAAGAAATAAGTAAGGGGCTTGGAATACAAGCCCTTTTTACATATATTTAGATATACAAAAACAAGCAGTTATGAAAGTCACAGAAGACATTAATGTATTCCCACCTCGTTCCCATTACGAGAATATTGATCCAAAATTCCTAAACTTTACTAATCGCTGTCGAGTACTACCAGCTCCGTATTATGGTGAGTACAATACATATTTTGAACTTAGACGTAGATTTGAGCCTGGTGAAAGTAAGATTTTTCCAAATGGTGGATTTGAAGTATATGGACCTGAAGGAAGCTTACACAACTATGAATTGGACCAAGTCATTGTACATCCATTTCATTTAGGTATGACTAAGTTTTTCTCTAAGTCACAAAATATAGTTAAGGAAAAAGTCACTACTGAATCTAAAGGTAAGCGTGGTCGTCCACGCCTAAACAAGGAAAAAGCTGAACCTAAAGTATATGTTCCAACAGGTGGTAAGCGTGGTAGACCAGCAATGGATCCAACACTAAAAGCAGCTAAGGAAGCTAAGCGTTTGGAGAAAAAGAAAAAATCAAACGGTAAAAAAGGTAGACCACGAAAACAAGTCTCTTAATATATTTATTATAGACGTGACAGATGAATATCAAACATACCATTTTTGGAACATGAAAAAATCAGAACTTAGAGAAATCATTAAAGAAGAAATTTATCGTATCATAGACGAGACCGATCCTATTTCTAAAGCGTTAGCTGATAAAGTAGGTATTAAGCCTACCACAGCTAAGAATGTTATGAGAGAAAAAGAATATGAAGTGGAATACTGGTTCCGTTTTGGTAAAAGCGGTGATGAAAAAGACAATGATATTATTAAAGTGATGGCCCCAGTAAATGCATCTGATGATGAAATCATTAAGAAAGCTAAAGAAGAAGCACGAAGAAACTATATTGATAGTTCATTCAAAGTGAAAAGATAAATTAGAGGGCTTGGAATACAAGCCCTTCTTTTATATATTTAGTTTAAATAAAGGTTATGAAAAGAGGAAGACCACCAGTTATTGATCCAGTTCAAACTGAACAACCACGTAAATTTACTCGTGAATATAAGGACTATACAGGACATCGCTCTGTTTGGACTTATAACTTAGACATCAATCCATTTGGTCCAATTATGGTTGAGGAGTTTTATCCTAAAGGCTCAATTCAGGAACCAGATGAAACAGATGAAAACATTCCTAAAACCAAACGTAAGTATGTAAATCCAAAGAATGGTAAGTTAGTTGCTTATACTAGAGCAAAAGAATTAGGTTTAATCGATTAATAAAATAAGTTATGAAAAAAGAAAAACCATTGACTAAGTTGTGGAAAGAATGTCGCCAACTTATTGAAGAGAAACGCTTAGAAGAAGCTGAACAAAAGTTAGACCGTGGTATCCTATTCTTAGCTCACTCATCAGAAGAAGGATTGGGTGATAAGGACATGATTGAAGGTGTAAAAAAAGAAGTGTGGCACGAACGATTCTGGATAAGTATCCAAAACCACATCTGGCCTACTAGACCAGATTATGAGAAAAATTGGAAAATGTAGTAAACGGTGGGTCAACCCACAATCACTAGAACCTGAATATATTATCATAAATGCTAAAGATCAAGTATTCATAGGTTTAAATGGTGGATACCCAGTATTTTCAGATGATGTAGACCAAGCTAAACCATTTCGTGGTCAATCAAAATTTGATATGTTAAAGAGATATTCTCATGTTAAAATAGAACAGATGTTTATATGAGTGAAAAAAGAGGAAGTACTGAAAAAATGCTGTATGACTTTAACACAGCAGCATGTTTGGAAGTCCAATTACCCAACGGAAATTGGTACCGCATCACGTCTAGAGAGTTTCGTTCATACTCTTATCCAAGACGCATACTAGTTGGAAATGAGTATCAAATGTATGAAGGACCAATATATTTATACGGTACTAACATTAGAGTAAAAGAAATTTCTAACCCAGGAATGCATTACTTGAATGATGTGGACCCAAGAGAACTTCTTAAGAAAAACAATAGAAAATATGGACGACTCTAGAGAATTTTTAGATAGGTATGCTAAAACTAAACATGTCATTGAATCATGTGAAACTCTAGACCATGTTAAGGTAGCTAGGCGTATGATCAACAACTTAAGCATATTGTGTATCTACAACTCACTACCATACGACTTTTATGTTTTTTATATTAATCAGTTAAAATCCTTCTTAAACAAAAAAGAAAATGAACTTTCTTAGAAAACTCTTCAAATCAAAGAATGATGCTGAATTGAAATCCATCATTCGTATGCAACAAAACGCTCTAGAAATGGAAATTGAAAAGCGTGAATACGTAGAACGTTTACTAATTAGAGTAACTGAAAGTGATAAGGTGGAAATGCCTATGGAAATGGTTCTTGAAATATGGGAATATCTTCATATGGATGAGATAAAAAATTTTGAAGAGTAAGATCTTTTACTTATATTAAAATAAAAAGTTATATATGTCTCCAATCAAAGAAACCTGGGATAAGTGGTTTGACAACAACATTGATATTCCTGGCCGCACAATTTATATAGGTTCAGTTCATGAACATGATGGATACGAGTCTGGTGTAGATGCATTCATGGCTGAGTCTGTTATCAAAGCAATGCATGTTTTGGAATCCAAAAACTCAGATCCAATTACTATACTCATGAACAATCCAGGTGGTGATTGGTATCATGGAATGGCTATATATGATGCTATTAAGAATGCTAAAAGTCATTGTACTGTTAAAGCATTTGGTTATGCAATGAGTATGGGAAGCATCATTCTACAAGCCGCTGATAAGCGCATCATGATGCCTCATAGCAAATTCATGATACACTTTGGTTCCTCAGAATTTAGTAACCACATGAAAACAGTTGAACGAGGTGTTGAGGAAGAAAAACGTCTAAATTATATAATGGAAAACATTTATTTAGATGTGATGATGGAAAAAGAAGAAAAAATGGGTCATGGATACTTAGCCAAAGCCTTAGGTGAGGTGATGACACGTCAATATGCTTTAGAATATCCACCCCCACCACAACCAACAACATATTCGTTTTCTAAAAAACTAGAAACCAAACGTGAAGAACTAAGGAAAGTATTAAGAGAAATGTTAAACTTTGATACATACTTGACTGCTGAAGAAACAGTGGCACTTGGTTTTTCAGATGAAGTTTATTCAAATAGCTAGGAATACAAGACCTTTTAACATATATTTAAATAAAAAGAAAAAATATGCCTTATTTTAGCGAATACGCCGAAGTAGAAGTAGATATCAATGTCACACCTGTAGAATTTGTTGACCACTGCTCAGAAAAAGAAATTGAAGAACTTATTGATGAGTTACGAAGTGGTGGATATCTTGAGGAAGATAAAACACCATCTACACACCCAATCGCAAACGAGTTCTATCAGAACATTAATAAAATCAAACACAACCGCTTAGCACTTACTGCTGAGGAGGACGAAATGTTACGTAAAATCGCTTCAAGATTCTAAAACATGAACAGTATAGAAAAATATAATGAAATAGTCCATGAATGGGGTTCATGGGAAAAATATATGGAATCAATTAAACCGATGGAAAACATCTCAAATATGGAAAACCGAATTCAAATTAATGGAGTGTGGTATGTTAGAGAAGATTCTCAACCCACTGAAGAAACTTTTGAGGATATTCAAGTAACTCAAGCTCTAGAATGTGTCTATGAAACAGGCGATTACTGTTGGGTAGCATCTCGAATGTATAAAGATGATGGTGAAACATTTTATCCAGGTATTGATATCAAATTTATAGATAAGACATCTGGAGATAGAGAAACTTGGGTAGAAGATTATTGGGATAATGATACTTGGCTTTTAGGAGTATACAACAACAACCCCATGTCAATAGCTGAGGCTAAACAAGTAATGGATGAAAAAGGTATTAAGGATTTTAGAAATTTTATTCACAAACTCATTCAAATGGGTTGGTTAGAAAATAAGTAAAATGAAAAATATATATAAATTCTGTTCTGAGCGTGGTTTATATGGTACAGCCATAAATTACACACATATTGATAAAGATGGAAAAATGTGGGTAGGAAATGGAGAATATGAAACTCAAGTAAATTTTTGTCCAATGACAGGCAAACCAGCACCTACACAAATGGAAGTTGTGAAAGTATGGGAAGATAAAACAGAAGAATACAAGTAAAATGAAGGGTATACTACATAAAGATAAATACAACACATGGTGGGTAGTTTATGATGAAGTACTTGGTGAAAGTGTTGTAAAGAAAAACCAAAACGCACTTCAACTACATCCCGATGATGTAAATGAATTACTTGAACTTGATTTTATATTTGATAATTTAGAGGCGCGAGTGGCTTCAAACCCAGAAGTGGATTTTGAAATTGTTAAAGTTCAAAAACTAAGTGGTATTGTTACTTATGCTAAGTTAGATCCTCACGCTCCATCTAAAGAAACATTAGATGAATTGTTTAACGCTCATGATGATGAGGACTTTACAAATGAATAGGCTTACAAAAGTAGAGTACATATATTTAATATATATAAAAAGAATATGAAAATTTGGCACATTAGCGACACACATGGTTTCCACAACCATCTAAACATACCTGAAGGTATTGACTTGGTGATTCATACAGGCGACTGTAGCAACCATATGTCTCCATATGAAAACGAATGGGAAGTGAAGAATTTCCTTATGTGGTATGAGAATCTAGATATCCCAAACAAGATCTACATTCCCGGTAATCACGATACCTCAATTGAAAAAGGTTTAGTTAGGGCAAGTGACTTTATATCACGAGGTATTCATTTATTAAATCACGATTGGATAAGTATTGATGTAAACAGTGGATGGAGCTCATTAGCAAATAGTGGGAAAGTAGGTTCAACTGTAGTACCATCAAAAACTATTAAAATATTTGGTTCACCTTACACACCTACATTTGGTGACTGGTCTTTTATGAAATCAAGGGAAACCATAAATCGGGTTTGGGAAACCATACCTGAAGGAATGGATATCATTGGTGTACATGGTCCATGTAAGGGTATTTTGGATTTGTCTTACAATCGAGCAAATGAGTTGGAGTTTTGTGGAGATGGTGCTTTAAGAAAACATATACTTAATCTTAAACCTAAGTACTTTTTATCAGGCCACATTCACAACTTTGAAGACATCATTAATACTGGCTTTAGATACTTACCTGAGTATGGTATTACTTTTAGTAATGCGGCTGGAGTAACTGATAGAAAATTTAATTTAGGTATAACTTATCACGGAAATGTTTTTGAAATATGAACGATACATTATCTTGGGACTACCCAGAAAATTTAATGGATGATGAAGGATATCCAACATCTGAAGCATTGGACTATATTAAAAATTGGGCTATTATTTGGGATAAAGATGAAAACCCAACTAAAGTAGGTCAATTTTTTAGTGAAGGTAAATATGAAGAGTTGATTGAATATATTAGAAGCATTTGGGTATATGACTCAATGGACTATGAAGATGGTTTATTAGAGTTACATACTGTGGGGTGGTCAGGTAATGAAAGTGTAATTGAAGAGTTAAGAAAAACCAACCTATGGTTAACTAAATTCAGATGTCATCGAACAGGTGGTCACTATTTTTTTCAAATAGAAGATAAAGGATATGATTGGGATGTAATAAAACTAAAAGATGAATAAGCTATGACACCAAAAGAAAAAGCACAAGAATTAGTTAATAAGTATGAATCTTATGTTTGTGGATATGTAGGTAGTTCAATGCTAACTAATACAGAATATCCTGAACAAATATTAAAACAAGCTAAAGAATGTGCATTAATAGCAGTAGATGAAATTATAGCCTCGGAACCAATCAATCCAAATAAATCAGAACCGTTTGGTAAAAATATACAGTCTGTGAGACAGAATTTTATTGACGCACATGATTATTGGATGCAAGTCAAACAAGAACTAGAAAAACTATGACATTAGAAACATTAAAACAACTAATAGAAATTGAATTTGACAGATGTGAAACAATCTCTCAATTCAAATCAGAAGTATTTAGATTAATTGATCTATATGAACAAGACAAACTATTTGTACCAACACCTGGTTTTACAATAGAATCTTTACCAGATGAAGTAATGTATAGTGAAATATGTCCTTGTAATCCAAAAAATGGGGGAAATGGAATATGTGGTTGCATACTGGGAAATAAAATGGTGCCTAATCCTAAAAAATATACTTACCCAGTTTCAAATTGGGGAACAACAACTAAAATATCTTACGATTTAAAATAATATGACACCACAAGAAAAAGCAGCTCAATTAGTAGTTGATAATCAACTAAAAGTTAGATCACTAGACTATAAAGAAGCAGTACAATGTGCCATAGTGACAGTTGATGAAATCATCAGAACACTTAATGAAGACATTAGAGATTTAGATGTTAGAGGTAATGTGCTTTTAGACTTAATTGAATACTGGATAAAAGTTAAACAAGAACTAAAAAACTTATGAAACTAATAGTCAAAACATCTGAGGTGGAGTTGGAGGTTGAGTACTCAACGGCAGAAACAAGTCTAGGATATAATGATAACACTACCAATGTTCTCAGGCTAACTAAAGAACTGATTGATAAATGCTCAACTCAAACAATTGAACTTATTAAAGCTAAAAATGATGAACGATCCTAACAAATACGGAGTATACTGGGTTGCCAAAGAAGATGGCAAAGCAGTAGAACATGGTCTAATATGTATAGCAGAAGACAAGTTGTACGCTGAGCATATTAAGGATGCTTTAGATCATCTAAATACCAATAAGAATTTAGAGCATGTAATCGCTATTGATTACCCACTACAAAATGAAGAAACTTTTAACACTACTAATCCTACTACCAGTCCTAGTTAAGGCCCAGTTCTGTAGTACTACAGCCTTGGTTAACATGGGAACCATCACTCCCACTACTGCCTGGCAAAATGTTACTGGTGCTGCAACTGCAAAAAGATATTGGGTATTTAACGCTACCGCAGGATGCATCTACAACTTTAGTACTTGCAACAGTGTAAACACAAATGATACATACTTACGTTTATACTCAGGTACTAACCCAACCACAGCACTTTTATTAGTGGCGGCTGATGATAATGGACCTTGGTGTACTGGTACTAAAGCATCTTTTACTTGGACCTGTCCTACTACAGGTGCTTACTCTATTTTATTAACTAATTATAGTTGTGCAAATTTGAGTGCTTCAACTATATTGAGTTATAGGTTATCATGTCCAACACCACCCCCTAACAACAATTGTATAAATGCCATTCCAATTGCTTTACCATACATTAGTCCAGTGACATCAAATGCTAATTCAACAGATGATGTACCTACAAGTACTACAGGTTGTGGTACTCATGGTTCAAATGTTTGGTATTCAGTTGTAGGAAACAATACAACTTATACAGCCGCTACTTGCAATGCATCTACAAACTTTGATACTGAAATAAGAGTATATACAGGCAGTTGTTCATCCTTAAATTCAATGTTTGAAGTAGCATGTAACGATGATGCTCCATGTGCTTTCAATTCCTTACACTCTACTGTTTCATGGTGTGCCTTATCTGGAACCACTTACTATATTTCAGTAGGATATTTTGCGTCAGGTGTGGGTACAGGAAATTTTGTATTAGGTGTAACATCAGATAATGCAGCATGTTCTACCTTACCAGTTGAGTTGCTTTGGTTCAAAGGAAATGAATACAATAATATTGTTAGGTTGAATTGGGCTACAGCTTCTGAAACCAATAATGATTACTTTATGGTTCAAAAGTTTGTTGAAAATGAATGGGTGGATGTGACTAGAGTAGAGGGTAATGGGACAACTAGTATGTTTTCTTATTATGAAGCACAAGACTCACATCCTTCCATAGGATACAATTACTACAGACTCAAACAAGTAGATCATGATGGGCAACAAGAAATACACAATCCAATTGTCATTTATGTGCCTCCAGCTGAAAATAGGAGAATTCTTATGGTATATGATCTTTTAGGACGTCAAGTAGAAAATCTAGACACATTTACAGGTGTATACTTCATATTGTATGAGGATGGTAGAATAGAAAAACAAATAAGATAAAATGAAAAAAACAGTTATATTAGTTGCTCTAGCATTAGGTATGCTAGCAACAAAGCCCGCCAAAGCTCAATTTGGTTCAAATGTTGAAGTATCACCCCGTCTAGTAACAGCAGTAGCTGGTGGAGCATTTATCGCAGCTAGTCTACTCCAACGTCCAGATAAAGTATGGGTACCAGATGCTAACGCTCAAACATTTGACAGCGCTGGAAAACCAGGTTATTGGCGTAATGAGAAAATCTATGAATCACCAGGACGTTCATTGGCTATGGCCTCAGGTATTGCTCTGTTAGGAGTATCTGTGGTGATCAAATTTTAACTGTTTTATGATTTGAGTATATTTATTGAAAACCAATAACTATACTTTTATGAAAAATTTCTTTAATCAGTTGTTTAGCGACAACAACTCAATCAATGAAAAATCAGTAGTAGGTTTTATGGCATTTATTATGATGATTTTATTTGCTATTGCTGATATTGTTACTGGATTCATGGGGATATCTTTATTAGTGAATGGGTTCATTTTTAATGCATTCTTGGTTCTTGTATTAGGTTCATTTGCAATTGGTTCAATTGACAAGTTTACCAACAAGAAGTATAAGTCTGATGAATCAGAAAACGAACCTGAAGTTTAATTTACCCTACTTTTAAATTAAGGAGGCTTGGAGTACCAAGCCTCTTTTTATATATTTAGAAAAAAATAAGTTATGAGAAATATCTTCAAATACAACCCGGAAACGCTCTCGTTTGAGAAGATTAAGAAAAAAACCTATTTTAAAGTAGTAGTATATTCTTTAAGTATTTTCATTGTACTGTTTTTTATAGGTTGGCTTACAGGTACTAATAGGTATATTATTAATCAAATCAACCACACTACTGAAGTAACTGATACACTTAAGATTCATGGTGAACCATTTAGTGAGGAAGCATTAATTAGTTTAATGCGTAACTCAAATATCAAGTACCCACATATTGTACTTGCTCAAGCCAAACTCGAATCAGGTACATTCACAAGCAAGATATTTAAACAAAACAACAATATGTTTGGGATGCGAATGCCTCGACAACGCCCAACAACCGCCATTAGTGAACAGAATGGGTTTGCTATATATCGGGATTGGAAAGACTGTTTGTATGACTATGCCTTATATCAAGCCTATGCTATGCAAACAGTAAATAATGAAACAGAATATTTTACTAGATTAGAAGAAAAGTATTGTACTGATACTGGGTATGTAGCCTCAGTAAAAGATCTAATTAAAAGAGAACGTTTGAAGCGTTTGTTTGATGAGTAAGTCCAAAGTCTTTGAATATTTATAATAAAATATTCTTAGATGGCTTTTATACCTAAAACAAACGTTGTTAACGGAAACACTATCCAGGCTTCCGACATCACTAATATTATCGATTCCTTAAACGGAACAGGCTTATATGATATATCAGCTACAGGTTCATTATTAGGAACTGCTTCATTTGCAACTACTGCTTCATATGTTCAAAACGCTGTAAGTGCTTCATTTGCAACTACTGCTTCATACGCTCTGAATGTTCCTCCTCCTAGTGACCCAGATGCCGCTGTTCAGTTTAAGAGTGGAAGTGTGTTTAGTGGAAGTGCAAATTTTAAATTTGATTATACATTAAATAGTTTAGCTCAAGGTTCAGGTAACACAGTAATAGGTAGTAATTCACATGCTGAAGGAAATAGTACTAAAACAGGAACCCAAAATGCATACTATGCTGACTCAGTTTCATCTGGTATTATAACATTATCATCATCTTACTCAGATGTTTCAGCTGAATTTGTAGCTGATAATCTTCTTTATTTATATGACACTCCTTTTGATGGTATATATATTAGAGCTTATTTTCCAATAAGCCAATCATATTACGCCGCCCCAAACACTATAGTTGAATTATATGATACATCAGTTACCACTACAACAGCATATGTTGGAGATATTAATTATGGAGTACCTAACTGGACTGGTGATCAAACAATACCTGGTGATTTCTCACATGCTGAAGGAGAAAGCACATTTGCTATAAATTCATATGCTCATGCTGAAGGGTCAGCCACATCAGCGGTAGGTATTGGTTCACATTCTGAAGGACTTTATACTCAAGCTTTAGGTAACTATTCACACGCAGAAGGAGAGTTAACCCAAGCAATAGGTAATTACTCACATGCTGAAGGAGGTAGTACATTAGCTTTAGGTTCCTATTCACACGCTGAAGGACAAGCTACTCAAGCTAAAGGTGATTTCTCACATACAGCAGGTAGATCAACAATCGCCTCAGGTTCATATCAATTTGTTGTTGGTCAACAAAACGAACATGGAGACACTACTTCACTCTTTATTGTTGGTGGTGGACTTGAAAAAATTAGAAAAGATGCTTTCAAAGTAACCCATTCTAGTTCAATTGCCATACCACAAACACAAAGTGCCGCTCCATCATGGACAGGAGTAGATGGAGAGATCATTCCAGTAACTACTACAGATGGTGAATATTTCTTATATATGTGGATGAGTGGGGCTTGGAGATCTAGTTCTTTTGCTTAACTAAACTTTGGCTTTAGGATTCTTTAACATATATTTAAAGTATGGTAGAAGAATTTAAACTCATAGACACAGTACTTAAAGATGCTGAACAGTACAATATGCAAGTTGAAGTAGTGTATTATGCTCTTAAGCATATGAAAGAAGATCCTAAACTAACAATAACACAAGCCATCATATTAAGCCATGATGAATTTATAAAATGAACCAAACGCTAGCAGATATCAAACTTTTAGAAAGCCAACTACTAGAGTTGGGCTTCAATGCTAAACACAAGTCCACTATCTACTCTCAAAGTTCAGAAGAGGTAGTTGAGGCATGTAAAACGTTAGGAGCATTTCTTCATTACCCGCATCCAGACTCAAAGGAATGTTATTGGTTTATTTATAAAAGTAAAGAAAATCCAAAAGTTTCTATCAGAGTAAAAGGCCCTACACTTTAGTTTGGCCTTTCCAATTTTGTAAGTTATATTAATATAGTAAAATAAGTTATAAACAAAAACAAAAAACAAAATGGCACGTAAAAGCAAAAAGAAACAGCCGTCGCTAAAGCGCCGCATGAACCGCACAGCAATCCTTTCATTCTACAACAACCGTTCACTTCGTGGTGACAATGCTCGTTTGTCTTATGAAACTGGATATTCTGAGTCTCATATTTCAAATGTAAAAGCTGGTCGTCGTCGCATCAACGATACAATCGCAAACGCGATGTATTACATTTCACGCCGTCGCGCTAAGCAGGTTGAAGCGTAATTAAAAAACACCACGTCAAGGTGATCAAGGTGGTTCTAGGTTCTCTAGACCACCTTTTACACTTGGCCTACAAGATGTTTTATCATATATTTAAGGTATATGAAAAAGGTATTTCTAGCACTTACATTCATCACTCAAATGTCTTATGCTCAAGAGCGTATAGGACGTTCATATATGAGCATAGCTAGGGATTTTGCTCCAAGTTACATGACTTATTATACTGTTGATACTAGTTTGTTTTTGACAGTTGAGTTAAGTTTTGCTGAGGCGGTTTATGAATTCAATACTGACAGTATTTGTATTAATACAATTGTATATCCTAAAACGCCAAAAGACCTAGAATTCCTAATAACTCAATGTAATGCCACATGTACACGTATCTCGTCTACAGAGTGGGAATCAGAGTGTTTTAGCGGTTTTTGTAAATGTGAATTAATTGATCAAAGATATTTAATGTGGACTAAACTTAAATGATATGGCTAAAGCAACTTTAGAATTTGATATGAATGATCCTGATGATACAAAAGCACTCAAACGAGCCGTTAAGTCAACTGATATGGCTATTGTGTTATTTGAGATCACTCATAACCTACAACGTAAATGTCCTGATACAAAAGAAGTAGAGGATGTATTTGATTCAATCCGTCTTCTTTATTACCAACATAGTATTAATTTAGATGAACTAATAGATTAAAAACATGTATATAGCTCTTTCTATCCTAACATTACTAAGTGTGATGAGTGCCGTTACATTCTACTCAGGATACATTGCCTGTAGATCCACACTCCGAAAGCGTACTGAAGAATATAATTTACTTAAAAAAGAACTTGAATTTACTAAGTTTCAAGTTGATACATTACGTAAGGAAGTTCGTGAGGAAAAAAACAAGAACCTAGTTATGGAATCTCTTTTAAACCAATATAAAAAATAGGGCCTATAGCTCAGTGGTCAGAAGCAGCGCACTCATAATGCGTTGGTCGCAGGTTCAAATCCTGCTGGGCCCACTAAAACAAAAAAACCATATGATACGTAAAATTCAAACTGTAGAACGAAACCAAACAGGAGAACTAGGTTATGCTGATTACTTAGTTACAACTTATTACTTTTTCTTTATACCTATTTTTGTTACAAAAACGATTAACTAATGAATTGGTTTAAAAAACTTTTTAAAAAGAAACTCATCATTCCACTTGTTCGACAAGGTGTACCTATCGGAACTTGGGTTGAGTGTTATAAGGGAGACGACATATACAAAAAACTAGTTGTGATGTATGGTGAACCACTCCCTAAACAAATTGAAGTAGAACCTTACAAACCAGAATAGAATGTGGCACATTGGACAAAAAGTAGTATGCATTGATGATGTTCCTAGAAAACCTCTCAACTCATCTACACTCCACACCCCCAAAGCAGGAATCACTTATACAATAAGGGACATTTATGAATCCAAAACCAATCCAGGATCAGTTGCTCTTGTTTTAGAAGAGATAGTAAATCCATTTAATGAAAAATTTGGTCATGAACTTGGGTTTAGTGATTGGCGCTTCAAGCCACTTATTGAAGACAATACATGGGCTGAGGGTGTGTTAGAAAAAGTAGCTGAGCAAGTAGAAGAAGAGACTTTAGCTTGGATTACAGAGTAAGTTAACATATATTTAAAGTATAGAAAAATAATAAATAGTCAGGTGGCGGAATTGGTAGACGCTAATAAGATTAGGATGAGAGGGTGGGGTTACACTCTGTAAGAGCTCAAAGTCTTTAGGTACACACTTATTAATAACCTTATTGGTGTGTGAAGTTAAGAGGGATAGCATCCTCCTATACGAGATTCCGAAAAACTCATCCATACAGGTTCGAATCCTGTCCTGACTACAAAAATTAAAAATTATGGAACTAAATGAGTACGGGATGAAAGTGTGGAAACACAAAACTAATAAACGATTATTTCTACAGCAAAGTTATCGTTGGGTTGATAGATTGACATTAATCGATGAAACTGAAGGTAGACAAATAATTATGGATTTCAAAGCTAGCACTTTTGACTTTTATGCTTGGGAGCCTATGACTAAGGAGGAATATGATTCGGTTAAATCAGTATATAAAGAAATTTACAATTAGTTAGGTGGCGGAATTGGTAGACGCAATAAGTCGACTTGGTGGATACGCTTTATCTTATCAGGCCGCAAAAGATCTGTGTTTTTTAACATGGTTGCAGGTTCGAATCCTGTCCTGACTACTAATTAAGGTTGATTGGGGAAATCCGCTTATGCGGATGAGGAGACTGAATGAAGTCAAAGTAAAGCCAATCATAAAAGCAGATGTCCACGCACCCATCTTCTGCTTTCCTATTTTATTTAATAACTTAAAAAAACAAAACATGATTACATTTACATTAGGCTTCGCAGCCGCAATTACCACAGGAGCATTAGTTTGGATGTTTGTAACGCTTTACAAACTCAAGAAAAAGTTTAATTGGATGACTGACACATGGAAAGACATGATGGCAGATAACTCTGAATTTAGACAAATATATTGGAGAAATAGAGAAGACGATCAAAATGCTCGTTATAGACAACTTGATGATTTTCAACGTCACATCGAAACTAATTTTGTAGCAAAAGAAGATCTTAAGGGCAACAAGAAAACTTTACTTAAAGGTTAGGCTTACAAGATATACTAACGTATATTTAAGTAAATAAAAAATAAAAGTTATGGCTAAAAAAACATTAGAAGATTTTACCCCTGAGATTCAAGCTAAAATTCCTCAATATATCGAAAAATATACTAAGGGAATATATGATGGGGGTAGATACCAAGCATTTAAAAAAGAAAATGCTGAAAAATTAATTGATTGGAATTATGAACAATGTGGGTATAAGAAACCGGTTGTTTTAGTTGCTGAAAATCAATATGAAGCACAGATATTTTTTAATTATATTATAAGTAATAAAGAAGTATTTTTACCTTTAATATATATCAATTATTGTTTAAGAAATGGATTAGAAATTCCTAAAAATATTTCTGAGATTGACGTAAAAGACTCACAGCTTTACTCACAGCTTCACTCACAGCTTTACTCACAGCTTTACTCACAGCTTCGCTCACAGCTTCGCTCACAGCTTTACTCACAGCTTCGCTCACAGCTTCGCTCACAGCTTGACTCACAGCTT